>X314_Red_Deer__coassemble_25_pt1 | contig 35966 bp, 36 predicted proteins | sample X314_Red_Deer__metabat2_high_PE_002 | metagenome-assembled genome bin X314_Red_Deer
TACAGTACTCAACCAGCAAACAATTTACGAAGAAAACAACAGAAAAAGTGACATTAAAGGGTGCAAAGACAACCTCGAAAACAATTTCGAAGTTAAAAGCAAAGAAAAAATACTATGTAAGAGTTCGTACCTATAAGACAGTAACTGTGAACGGAAAATCAACAAAGATTTATTCAAGCTGGTCTAAAGTAAAGAATGTCACAACTAAGAAGTAGGAAGATAAGAAAAGGTAAGAAGGATGAAAAAGAAGATTGGACAAAGCTTAAAAAAATGCTGTGCATTGGCATTGGCAGTACTTTTGATGTTTAACGCATCTTCTCTGCAGGCTTTTGCAGAGGTGCTGGCAGTGAGTGATAGTGCAGAAGCAGTTGCCGAACAGGAAGAAGCTTCTGATGATATTGAATTAATTGAGGCGGTAGAAGGAACAGAAGAAGTAGAAGCAACAGAGGTAATAGAAACAACAGAGATTATAGAAACAACTGTATCTGAGGAAATGCAGGCTGATGCAGCAGAAATGGTAGAAACAGATGGAACATCAGAGACAACAAAAAACGAGGAAATAAGCGTAGCATCAGAGAATGTTGAGGCGACAAAGGTTATGGAAATCAGTATGCTATCAGAGGCTGCTGAATTAAATGCGACTGATTCTGGAATTACAGAATTACAGAACTCAAATGAAGAGAAAATCGTAACATTATTGGAAGTTAAAGAAGTCAAAGGAAATGTAACAAATACAGAAGTAAGCGATGACGGTAGAGAAAATCCATATGAATTAAAAATAGAAGCAAGTATTACTCTTTCAGTATGCTTTCAGGATAAAGATGGAAATACAGTGACCAGAAGTGAGATGAGTGAGGGTCAGGTGCAGTGTGCCAAAACAGCCATTAAAGGATATCTCGAAAAGCTTAATGTTGATGCTTATGCGCAAAAAGATAACAACCAATATTCGTTGCTAGGCTCACAGGAACATACAGATGTATTAAATTTATTTATGCGTCAGTATTTGTTGACAGCCAAAACGGAGGAAGAAAAAGATAGTAAAAGAGTAGAAGCGGAAACCAGCTTAAAAGAACGGGTAGAAACGTTGATAAATAACGGTCAGTGTCAAATTGACCTTGTTGGGAATACTGCAATCAGTGCCGGAAACTATAAGTTTGGCATTGTAGTAACTAGTGATGATGATAACATCGCTATTACAAAGGGAACAACAGATACGCAGGCGGCAACATATCAGACGCTAACGCAGGAGATTAATCCGTTTAAACAAAAAAAAATGTATGTGGGTCGTACATACGTGCAGTCGGTAACTGGTAATAATGCAAATATAACAAATCGGGAAGTCAAGTGTATACCTTGTGACACAGAGGGGAATGAAGTAGGCACTGACATTGTTGAGATTCATATCAATCAGGATACAAAGGAAGTAGCGATTCTTCCAAAAACAGCAGGAACATATATTTTAAAGTATAAGCTTGTGAGTAACACAAGTTATGCCGAGTCAGAAGTTCAGACGCAGACACTTGTGGCTGAGGTTCAGCCGGATTGGCCATTGGAAGTTGATTTGGATAAAGATGTGGTTAAAATAGGGGAAACTGCGTACTGTACGATATCTACAGAGAAATTGAATATAAGCAAGCAGTCATTAACATGGAATGTCTTTGAAAAGAAAGATGGGGAGTATGTTACGGTTACCCAGGCAGACTACATTGAAATTTGGGAGAACGAAGAACACGATGGTGAAAATGGAACAAGTAGAGGCGTGAAGATTCTTCCTCAGGCTGCAAAGGAATACAAAATAGAATTTACCTTAAGTGGAGATGAAACACATAAGGAAACAAAAGCAGAGGTGTTATTAACAGCAGAGAAATTCGAATGGCAGAGGAAAATAGTACAGCCACAGAGTGAGATGACTGCATTAAAGGAATACACCTATTCCTTCGAGGCAGACAATGAGGATATATCGGAGCTGAATTTAAATATTACAATCAAAGAAGTGGATGCGGATGGAAATTATGTTGAAGTAGCGAGTGAACGAGTTGGACGTTCTGTTGAAAAGGGTACAGATAAAAACGTAATTGTAAAAATCACACCATATGTTTCTGGAGAGTTTGTATTATGTTACACATATCCGGAGACAGAAAAATACAATGAAAAAAGTGATAGCTTACCTTTCTGTGTTGGAAAAGCAGATTTTCCGGGAAGGATAGATGTAACTTCTACGGATAAGAAAGAGGCAGCAAATGGAATCACCTATACAATAAAAACAAGTGAAGCGGATATTTCAACATTTGATTTAGTCTGTAAGGCATATAAAGGTTCAGGAGAGAATTGGACAGAGTCTTCTTCAGAAATTGTGGAGATTTCGGATGTAGTAGATAATACGGATAATAAAGTGGTAACGATTACTCCAAAAGAAGCAGGTAATTTTAAGTTTGAATTTATCTTGACGGGAAATGAAACCTATTGTGATAAGAGTAAAACGGAAAATGAGAGAATTCATCATACCGATTCTCCAGCAACGGTAGAGCGTAAAACAGAAGAAGAAGTGGTGGCAACAGGTTCAACCTGCTATCAGCTTGTAAATAATGGGGCATTACAGTCTCAGGAGATTGTTGCTTGTGAAGCGATGATTCAAACAGGAGAATCATCCTATAGAGAATTAGATAATAATGAATTTGAGTATGAGATTAATGAGGCGAAAAATGAAGTAATCGTAACGCCCAAAATTGCAGGGGTGATTTCCCTTAAGTTTACACTGAAGGGGAACGCTGTTTATAGACAGAAAGAGTGTTCGGCAACACTTGAGGTAGTAAAGCTTGCGCAGCCAAGTGCAATTACGGTAGAGCAGCGTTGCGAAGAGGGAAAAGAAGGAACAGCAATAGCCGGGGAAAAGGTTACCTATGAGATTAAGGATGCGGCAGAACCGGAATGTGATATTACAAAACGTCAGTTGGTATGGACAATCAGGGATGCAGAAGGAAATGTACTCTGTACAAATGCAGCGGGAGTAAGTGCAGCGGCAGGAAGACCACAATTTCAGGTGGAAGAAACAACAAGGGAGAGTACTACAAAGAGAACTGTTGATGTAATACCAGGCGTATCCGGTGAATATACCATTGAGTTTAAGCTTGTGGAGAATGCGACCTATACAGAGGTTGTTGCGCAGACAGCCTTAAGTGTAAGTAAAGCAGAGTTTAGCGGGACAATCACTCCGATAGGAACCTACACCAAGACAAATCCACTTAAAATATATGTAAACGTTCAGGGTGACAATGCAGAACTCTTTCAGAGCTGTTATGAAGAGATGGAGCTTGTATTTTATGCAAGTTATGAAGAGAATGGAGAGACAAAGAAAGTCGAACTGATACCATCTCATGAAGAAAATGCAGAGAATGGATGGAAGCCTGCGTCACAGGATAATGAGGAACAGTCCAATGTTGTAACCTATGTCAGAACCGTGGATTCATCAGTGACAGAAAAGTTTCAGCAGGATGAATATTATACAATCGAAGCAGAATTTGTTTCTGAGGATAATTATGCATATCAGCTTGAGGGGGGAGCAGACACAATTACGTGCGAAGCCTTTAAAGCGATAAACGGAACATTGGATGTTATTCTTAAGGTTTCCGGTGTAGTTTTAGGGGAAACATATTCTTTAGAATATAAGGAAGATGGTTTTGACACAATTAATATTGAGGCTAGGGAAGTAATATCTGCCGATGGCTTAGGTGACAATCTTTTAGTTGAAAATTCAAGGGTTGGCTATACACTTGAGGGAAATTACAGCCATCTGTTGGAATTAAAACAGGATGGTCCTTCTAGGATTGATGTTCGGGCATTAGAGGATGTAAGAGGCAGTGTTGAACTTACTTTTTTTGCAGATGATATCTGTACAATAGGATGTGAAAACGACAAATGCGAGTGTGGTATTTACAATAGAGCAGAAAAAATGTTGATAATTAATATTACCTCACCAAAAACCACTGGCTATACCATGAAGTATCAGGATAATTCCTATAATACACCGGAGGAGCTTTACCCAAAAGCAGCTAAGGTAAGCAGTAATGGGAAGACAGATCATTGGTTTTCCGATGTTGTAACGGTGAAAGCTGAGAGCGATTTTTATAATTACGTTGCATACATTGAAATGGATGAGATGTTGGATAAAAAAGAACTTGACGTATCTCCAGATTGGAATTTTGTGAAAGGTAGTTGGACAATCAGTAAGCAGGAAGTGAAAAACTATGCGTTTTATTTCTTCCATCTTCCGGAGGGTGAAACAATTGAAAATATGACTTCGGCACAGATTCGTGGTAAATACTTTAACACAAGAGAAGCGGATGATGACTATAAGAGTTTAAAAACTGTTGGTATTGATACCGTTGCACCAGCGATTGAAAATGAGTTGTTTACAAAGGTTGCACCAAGTGAATACTCGGCAGACAACGAGAAGTATTTTCCACAGGCAGTAAGCTTGTTTGCGTATGCAAGTGATGGAACAGGTAAAGTAGACAGTTCCACAACCAATTGTATGGATGCACAGTCCGGTATTGCAAAGGTAGAATACAAGGAACCGGAAAAAGAGAATGAATGGACAGTTGTAAGCAGTGAAGCAGATATGAAGATACTTCGTTATGCTTCAAGTTATGAATATACTACATCACAAACAGGTGGTAATGTCGTACTTCGTTTTACAGACTATGCGGGGAATACTACCACGATTTCTTACTGCGGTACATATTTAGAAGCGGGAAATGAGTATACCTCAAAAGCAAATCCAAAGGCAGTGGGGCTTTGCGTGGATACAAAACATCCGGTAGTAAGTGTAGCGAAGATATATGTTGAAGGCAATGATAAGTATAGTGAGGAAGATTGGACAAATCAGCCAATTACTTATGTATTGAATACGATTTCGAAAGATGAAAATCAGCCTTCCGGTATTCAGCAGTATGAATATATATTCGTAGAAAGAGGAACGAAGTTCGAACCAGAAAAAGTAAAGTGGAATAAAGTTGGGAAGAATAAAAAGAGCGGAAAATACGAAGTTACAATTGGAGATGTGCTAGAATCCAATGCAGAAACCAGAGATGGAAAGTTCAATTATACAGGTAAGGACTTAAACAACGAAACTTCGTATGATGCAAGTAAATGCTTGAATGGTTATCTGTATGTGCGTGCAGTATCCAAAGCCGGTTTATATTCAACTACAGATTCGATTAATAATAATAAAAGAGAGACTCATATCTGGCAGAATGATTTAGGGGTGCAGGATGTAAAAGCTTCTATCAAACCGGCAGGTACAGACTGGTACAATGCGAAGACAGGAGGGGTAAAAATTAGCTTTACATATCCGACTTATCAGGAAAAGCATTATGCACCACCGGTTGGGCTTGAAATCAAAGTAACAACCGAAACAGCCAATGAATATGGTGAAACGAAAAAAGTAACGGTGGAGGAAAGCGTATATTATAAAGGAATTTTTGATGAAAATGCCGGTGAACCAAAGGTAATTGAAGGTAAGGCAACAGTAAACGAAAATAAGAATTCCATTAAAGTAAATACGAAAAAGTCACTGGCAGATACAGCATCCTTTGTAGTGAGCGAAGACTGTATTAAAACAATTGAGGTCACAATGGTAGACGCAGCGGGTAACAAATCAGATACTTGTACCTATGTTGTGAAGTCAGATTTCAAGGCACCAAGTATTGAAGATGTTGTGTTTACAGCAGGCGGTCAGGAAATGAAGCTGACGAAGAATAATGAGGGTCTGAATACAAAATTAACTGATTCTATTGCTTACAACTTTTTCGCAGGTTCAGACGTTACAGTAAAAGCAAATGCAATATATGGCGTTAGTGGTTCGGGAGAGATGACTTTACAGCAGTGCAAGAATATTGGCGACTGGGAAAAGAAGAATTCTAAGAATCAGAATGACAATAATGTGATAACATCAGATACCATGACCCTACAGCCAAATACAAGAGGATTTGTATATGTAACTGCGAAAGATGCAGCCGGAAATAGCACCAGTGTATGGACAGACGGATTCGTTACAGATAATCAGGCACCAACAGGAACAGACGGCATGGAGCTTACAGTTCTTGCTACAGGAGCTAACGAAGAGGAATTTTTCAATAAAGATATTCCAATCTCCATTAGCGTCACAGATTCCCAAACAGGAGATGATTACTCTGGTTTAAGCAAGGTAACCTATAGTGTAGGATATGAAGATACTACAACTAAGAATAATGAAGAAATCTATTATTTTTCAATTGAGAATCCGACATGGCAGGATATTGTAAAGACTTTAGGAGTTGCTACAAATGAGGTTGTGATTAATGCAAAAGAAAATGAAAGTAACGAAGCATTTATTACGGTTGATGCAGTAGATAAATCTGGAAATGAAAGTACTATTACAATGGAGTATAAGATTGATGTAACTGCTCCAATAATTGAGGTGGACTTCGATAAAGAACCGGGTGAACATGGAACTTATTTCAACGAAGACCGTGTGGCAACCATTCAGATTACAGAGAAAAACTTTGATGCATCCCGCGTGAAAATCACAGTTATGAAGGATGGAAAAGAAGTTGAGACATTAACTCCGGGAGAGGCAGCATGGACAGAGAGTAAAGAGGATTATGTTAATACAACTTCCATTACATTTTCAGAAGATGGTGATTACAGCTTTACTGTAGAATGTACCGATAAGGCTGATAATGAAGCTGAGATTGTAGAGGTAGAGGAATTTACTATTGACAAGACAGCACCGGAGGTAAGTATTGCTTATGATAATGAAGAGCCATGGAAAGAAAATTATTATAATACAGTAAGAACTGCTACAGTAACAGTAATTGAGCATAACTTTGATGCAGATAAGTTTGTTGCCAATATCAGTCCGGCAGTTTCTGTAGGAAGCTTTAGAACACAGGAAGATACGCATACAGCAACTATTCAGTTTACTGAGGACGAACATTACGAACTGACATTATCCTGTGAAGATATGGCAGGAAATGTAATGGATGAATTTGAAGCACAGGAATTTTACATTGATACAACTGCACCGGAAATTACAATTTCAGGTGTTGAGGATTTATCCGCAAATGCAGGTGACATTGCACCGGTTATTTCTGCAACAGATAAGAACTATGATGCAGAGGGAATGGTAATTACTCTTACAGACAGCAAAGGGAAAAAGGTAGCTTTAGAGCAGGCTGTAAGTGTCAATGCAGAAAGTGGAAGCTATACGTTAACTAATGTAAATGGTCAGCCGGATGAAATTTATACATTAAAAGCGGAAATGACAGACCTGGCAGGAAATACATCTGAGCTTGCTTACAGATTCTCCTTAAACAGAAATGGTTCTACTTATGATTTGAGCGATATGGCCGTTCTTGTGGAAAATGTTTATACACAGTATGGAGAGATGGATGACCTGCAGATTTTAGAGATGAACGTAGATACGATTGAAGATTTTAGTGTGTATGTAAGTAAGAATGGCGAGCTGCAGACAAATAGTGTAGAGGGAGCGCGTCCAATTACATTAGAAGAGAATACGGTTTATTATGGTATAGATATGGAAGGAGACGCTGAGTCTGGATATCGTTACTACTATACGCTTTACAAAGAGAACTTTGAGGATGAAGCTGTTTATAATATCATGTTCTATTCAAAAGACCGTGCAGGAAATGAGGTAAACAATACACTGACAGAGAAAGGTGCTGAAATTACTTTTGTTGTAGACAATTCTGCACCAAAGGTTGTAATTGACGGTATTGAAACAGATACCTTCTATGCGGAAGATAGTAAAGAGGTGAATGTTGCAGTATCTGATAACTTTAAATTAAAAGATGCATCCTTCTATTTGGTAGATGAAGATGGTAAGACAGTAGAAACTTATAATTACATGGAACTTGCAGAGGAAGCGGGAGAAGTAGTTACTATCAATTTGCCAAATGGTGAAAAGAAAATGTCATTAACCTACAGCGCAGAGGATGCAGCTGGAAATGCTGTGTCAACACATAGTTCTGATGAAGCTGTTCCGACTGGATTTATGATTACAACAAATGCCTGGCTGCAGTTTATTAATAACGAAGCCGCAGTTGCAGTAGCAGTGGCAGTGGGAGGAAGTGCAGTTGCGATACCTGCTGGCGGAAGAATACTGTATCGAAGAAGAAAGATAGGGGCTAAATTATGGAAACACAAATAAGTACGAATCAGAAAAATTTACTTACAAATTATCTGGAAAATAGAATAACAGTTCAGGAATACTTTCAGGTGGTGGAGCAGATTACAGCAATGCTTGTAAATACGCAGGGAAAAGGTTTTACCTTTCCCCTGAACCTGAAAGAGATGCAGATTCAAAATGGCAATATTCAGTTTCAGATTACAGCAGAAGATTCTGTATATGAGATAGCTTATATCAAGAAATTTTTGAAAGATATTACCTTTGCAGCGGTATTTGCACCGGCAGAAAATTGTGAACGTGTAACAGAATTTATGAAATTTCTGGATAATGAAGCACAGTCTGGAAATTTAGAGGCAATCGCAGAGTTTATTAAAACACCGCAGCCATATGTGTCACCGGAGGATGGAGAAACAGGAGTACTTGGGGAAGGCTTCTGGGAGAATCTTGAGGGAAAATATCAGAATAATACCCCAAGCAGTGCAAGCAATTATTATGCAAGTGACGAGACAGGAGTTTTAGACCCTTCCTTTTGGGAGAATGCGTTAAAGAATACACCATCTACCCGATTGGATAATGGCAGAGTTGGCAATGAAGTTTATGGAAAATTAATTCATGTAAAGACTGGGAAACAGACATTGATTACACGTGATAATTTCTGGATTGGAAAAGAAGGCGTTGATTTGCAGATTAATAAAGAAGTAATCAGCCGCAGACATGCAGTGATTATTAGTAAAGCCAATCATTATTTTATCAGTGACAATGATTCTACAAATAAAACCTATGTAAACAATAAGGAAATACCTGCAAAAGCATCTGTTGAAATTTTCGCGGGTACAAGAATCAAGTTTGCAAATGAAGAATACGAGTTTCAGCTGTAGGAAAAGAAAGGAGAGAAAACAATATGATGACGGTAGAGAGTAATTTTACATTATTAATAATATTGGCGGTTCTGTTACTTTTCTTTTCGATTTTGAATCTTGTAATGTTAATTGTGTTATGCGCAATGGTGTCAGGTGTAAAGAAAAATCAACGTATGAGTTCTGTTCAGCCTGATTATATGGCTGGCAGAGCGAATTCTGTTGTTCAGAGAAATAACGTAAATTCATCTGCAATACCACAGTCAGGAACAAATACAACAGTAAATACAGTAAAAGAACAGGTGGGACAGATTATTTGTCACAAATGCTATGCAGCAGTACCGGAAAATCAGAAACAGTGTCCATGCTGTCAGACACCGATTGACAGGAGAGCATAAGAAATGGCACAGAAAGATTATTACAAAATACTAGAGGTTACGCCACAGGCAACTGCGGATGAGATAAAAAAATCCTTTCGTAAGCTCGCAAAAAAATATCACCCGGATACAAATGGTGGAAATGAACAGGCGGCACAGCGTTTTCAGGAAATCAATGAGGCATATAGTGTCTTAAGTGATGAAGACAAAAAGAAAAAGTATGATGACGAGCGGCTTTATGGTGCATCCCAAAGCAGTACCGGTAATACCAGCAGTCAGGGAGCAAAAAAGGCAGCAGGAGCAAATCCATTTGCAGGCTTTACGGCGCAGAACTTTAAAATGGATTTTGGAGATATGATGTTTGATGAGCTGAATAAGGGAAAACAGGAAAAGAAACCGACTGGAAATCCAATGGACTTTTCTGATGTAAGCAGTCAGTTTGCAAATTTCTTTGGATTCAGACCAAAGTAAGGTATTACAGAATATGAGGGAATCTATGAAAAAGATAAGAAAAAAAGCCCTGCTGTACTTCCTGCTGATAAGCTGTGTACTCTTTTCGCCAATGAAAACGTTTGCAGAGGAAGTAAAGACAGAAGGCTGTGCCATTTCGATTGCATTGGATGTCAGTGGTTCTATGAAAACGACAGATGAAAAGAAGTTTTCAATAGAGCTAATAAAGCTGTTTATCGACATTGCAGACGAGGAAGATTACATCAGCATTACAGCCTATAACGACACCATTGTATATGAGAGCGGTATGCAGTCCATGAAGAGTGAAGCTTCTAAAGATGCATTAAAGCAGGCATTAGACAAAATCGAGTTTCAAGGAGAGACAGATAATGGCCTTGGAATGTATACGGCAACAAAGGCATTAGAAGTGACAAAGGGAGTCTGTGAGAATGCATTTGTGCTGATGGTGACGGATGGAAATACAGACCTTGCAAATAGTACAACAGACCGAACCATTGAAGATTCGAATGCGGATTTGCAAAAAAGCGGGGAATTAGCAGAAGCGTCCGGTGCAGTCATTAATGTCATTGAGTATACCAATGAGTATATGCAGGACACCAGCCTGCTTTCTGTTGTAACAGCAGCAACGGATGGAAGCACCATTATTGTAAATGAGCCAACACAGTTTATACAGGTCATGTTAAGCACCTTTTTTACAGAATATAACGGTGGAAAAGTAAAGCTTGAGATGTCACAGACAGAAAGCCTTTTGAACCGAAGCGAAATTGAATTAGAGACAAAGGAAAACACGTCGTATTACACGATTCTTTTTGCAACGGAAGCAATTCAGGATATGGAAATGCTTGGAGAGAATCAAACGGTAGATTATAAGCGTGGTACATATTATGCCGTGGCTGAGGACGCCACCTTGGAAAAGCTGACAGCAATCTACAGCTTTCAACAAAATGCCACGGTTTTAAGTGGTGTGATAGAAGCTGAACTTCCAGTAGAAGAGCCGGCAACAGAAGAAGTTGTACCAGAGACGGAAGCAGTAAAAGAAACAGAAGCAGCTTCTACAGAAGTGTCAATCATGACAGAACCAATCGTAGAAGAACCTGATGTAAAAGAGATAGTTTATAAAATTGTTGTAATTATCATAATTCTTTTGATTATTGCAGCAACAGCAACAATTTGCGTTGTCATTGTAAAAAAGCTTCTTTTCCAGAAAAATGAACCATCACCGGAAATCAGTGGCTTTTTGGAAGCAAAATTCATTGATTTAAAAAGCAGAAACGAAAGCAAAGATGTGAAGTGGAATTTAAGAGAATATCCATCGGCAGGCGTGAGTCTTGCAGAGCTTTTTGCAGGAAAACAGATAAAAGAAGATTTAAAGGATTTGGACAAGGTATGTTTTTATCCGTCTGATAAAAGGAATGAACTGCTTTTAGTTCATTGCATGGAAGGCGGCGTATTTATTGGCGAACAGCTGATAAGGGCGAACAAGCCTGCAAAAGTAAAAGACGGGGATGTCATTTATCTGTCATTTGCAGATAACGCTTCGGAAATTGCGTTGAAATACAGCATAGTGGAACTTTAAGGGGAATGTGAAATGAATATAGAGGTAAGTGACATTGCACTTCCGATAGGCACTGTGCTAAAGCAGCGTTATGAGATAAAGGAAGTGTACTATCTGGGACAGTTTGGAATTGTATATTTCGGCATTGATAAGGTGCGAATGAAAGATGTTGTAATAAAAGAATTTATGCCTTATAACCTTGCAAACCGCGATATGGATGGAGTTACCGTCGTATGTAAAAGTGATGGCGTATACAAGCAGTACCGGCAGGCAATGGCAGCATTTTCAAGAGAATGTGATATTGTCAAAAAACTTCGTAATGTCAAAAAGCCATATGATAACTGCATTTTAAAATTTCATGCAAGTTTTACGGAAAACAGAACCCTGTATCTGCTGACTGAGCGGATTGAGGGAAGAAGCCTGCAGGACTACATCGAAAACGGGGATAATTTTTCGGTGCGTGATACGATGAAAATGCTGGTTGCAATCGTAAGACAGATCCACAAAAAAGGAATTGTGCATTGCGATATTAAGCCTTCCAACATTATTTTACGAGAGGATGGTAAGGTCGTATTAATTGATTTTGGTTCTGCCTGCATCACGAAAAACAAGGAAAACAGCATGGTATTTGTCAGCAGAGGCTTTTCTGCACCGGAATTATATCACGGGGACAAAATTGACAGTCGGGCAGATATTTACAGTATAGGCGCAGTCCTTTATTACATGCTGACCGATTATCAGCTCCCAGAGCCGGATGATTACGAAGAGCAGGAAGAAATTCCACGGATTTCAGAATTTGTAGAAATACCGGAACATTTAGAAAATATCATTTTAAAAACACTTAATCGAAATAAGAAGAAAAGGCCGAGAAGCCTGTTCTTATTACAAATAATATTAAAATTGTAAGTAACAGAAAGGAAAAAGAGGAAAATGGAAGTAATTACACAAACAAACCGAACCATGCTTTTTGAGGAAATCAATCCGGAAAAGCTGAATTTACTCACATTAATCGGAGACACAAAAGGATTAGAAAGCTTAGATGATGCGAAGGTAAAAGAAATCCACAGCGAGCTTTTAGTAAGCAGCTTTGATGAGTTTTTAGAGAAATTTGAGCCGGTTGTATATTCGTTCTTTAATGCAGCAACACAGAGCGTTGCATATACATTAGAAAAACCGGAAAACATTCCGGAGGAATACATTTCAGAGATTCCATTAAACAGACAGAATGACTTTTTAAATATGTTATTTACTGTTATGGATTCTAAACGTTCTCAGGGAATCATTAACGTAGATTTTAAATTTGAAAAAATATTAGACATGATTTCTCCTAAAAAAATCATGCGTGACATCAAACAGGTAAGAAAAGAAATTCATTACTTATATGGTGAATATGAAAAATTAGACGATGGTGACCCAAAGAAATTAGACATCGGTGATAAATTAAATTACAAATTCGAAGAAGCAAGCCAGAACTATAACAACGTTATGGCAATGCTTCCATTAGCAATCGAAGATATCAAAACAAGACTTCTTTTAACACAGTCTTCCGGTGAAAAGAGCGAAAGCACTTTACAGTTAGGTATGCTTTCTATGGGCGAAAACGGAGAATTAAAAGTACTAGAGCTTCCAAAGAAGGATAAAAACGAATTAATGGCAATCTCTGCAACAGAGACAAATACAGGCCTTGTAGAAGCCTTCAAGGATGACTATGATGCAATCAACGAAGAGCCATCGGAATACGTGAAAAACCTCGTTGTAAGAACCTTCTGTCCAATGACGGCAGTTGTGAATACAGATGTAGACGTAGAGCAGGAAGTGACAAACTACAATACATATCTTGAGTTTTACAAAAATGCAAAGGATGATTTCATTAAAACAGTAAAACCATTAGTAGAAAAACTTCTTGGTGTAAAAGTATTTTTTGAGCAGTACAACACAAAAGAAAAAGGAATGCGTCCAAGTCTGTTAGTTACAAACGTGAAATTAGATATGTTAGTAAGCAACATGAACGTTGAGCGTTTAAAAACATATTTAAACACCGTAAATACAAAGAACGATTACAACAACACAGTATGGCTTGGAATTGTCCCAGACATCGAATTAGAAGCATCTACCGGAAGAAAGACCATGAGACAGCGTTTCAAGGGTAACACAACAACAGAAAGACCGGCTGGAAATACCATGGAATCTTTAACAACACTTATGGATGTTGTAAAAGATTATAAGATTCAGATGTTCTTTAACTTCCAGACAGGAGAAGACACAACATTTAATTATGTTGCAACATCCGGTGTAGAGAAATTTATTGACAAATCTATGCCACTTGCAAAGAAAGATTACAGCGAATTTATTTCCTGCTGTCTGCCAAACTTTACAATTGTTCCAAAGGAAAAATCAGAGGTTGTTTTAGACAACCGTATGCAGTTAACAGAGGGCGGAAGTGTTGAGCTTTCAAAAGCAAGAGAAGACATTATGAAGCTTTGGATTGAAGGTGTTTACGTTGGTGCAGCTTATGCCGCAGCCGGTGTGGTAGCAGCTTATCAGTGCCCGGATTACTTAAGAGAAATCTTTAGTAATGTTACACCAAAATATCCGGGTGTAAGATATGACATCGAAGCAAGTGACCATGCATTAAGAACAGTAACAACATTAGGAAAAGAAATCACTGGCTTTACAAATACAATCAAAAACGTAATCAACAGCAAGGGTTTTGGTTTCGTATTTGCATCTGAAAGCAGCCAGCTTCAGGGAAAAGAAATCAAGAACTTAACTGTTTACAAATCAAGAAGCATGGCAGTGGTTGATGATGTATACGATTCTATTTACAAAACAATGGTAAGTACCTATGTAGAGAGAATGTTAAGATACATGACAAATGATTTCAAACAGGAAAACGTTACAAAATTCTTCAGTAACAATCCAAAGAGCCAGAAATCATTATGGGAAGCAGACAAAAACTTTGTAAATGCCATTATGCAGGAAGGTGACGAATTAGACTTCGTTATTGATGAAGCTTCTAACGAGTGTAACATTAAGCTTGGCTTTAATGGTAATGTGAAGAACCTGAAAGTATCTGTTACAAAGAGTACAGCAGGTGCAACAAAATAATTAGTAGTGGTTAATTGAGAGTGACAGCGGCTTTTTGCTGCCGGAAGCTTTCTATTAATAAATAATAATTTACAGGAGGTAAAAAAATGGGCTTTAAAGTAACTATTGAAGCAAACGAAACAATCCAGTTAGGACTTGAAACTGTTGAAACAATTTTGTTTGATACAGACACACCTAACGACAGTAATGCACGTTCTACAGACTTAAGTATGGGACTTACCATTACTGGTAAAATCCGTGCCAATATCGCGGGGGTAGCAGATGATACTGTAAAACTTCCTACATGGGCACTTATCCCAGCAGAGGATGCAAATTGCTACGGAAAGGTAAGCGTAGATGTAATCTCCGCAGGAAAGGTCGTAAGACAGATTATCATGGATACTGCATATGTTGTATCTTATGAGGAATCTTTTGGTGATGAAACAGGTGTTGGTAGATTCAAACTTCAGGTAAGACAGAAGAAGGATGTAAACGAACACGTTGAGTACCAGGGCGGATTTGCATACTAACAAAATAGAAAAATAGGAGGAACCTAAAATGGGATTTATTTTAAAGGTTGATGATTCCATTAATCTTGGAGTCGAAACAGTAAAGACTGTTGAATTTGGCGTAGATACTCCACAGGATTCTAACGCAAGAACAACAGATGTAGGGGTTACATTAAAGGTAACAGGAAAAATTCTTACAATGTTAGATGACGGTACAGAAGGTACTGTTGACCTTGCATTATGGTCAATGATTCCATCTGAGAAAGCAGACTGCTACAAGAACGTAACTGTTCAGGTAACAGCAGCAGGTCAGGTAGTTAGAGAGTATACATTACCAAATGCATTTGTGGTAGATTACAAAGAAACATATGGCGATACAGAAGGCGTTGGTACTTTTGAGTTAGTAGTAAAACAGAAAAAAGACAAAACAACTTCTACCGCAGTTACAGGTGGCTACGCAAGCTAATAAAGCTTGTTAAGCGTGAGAGATACAGTGCCGGCATTATGCAGACACTGTATTTCTCGTAATCAGAAGGAAAGAGGATTGTTACCGTGAACAAATCAGGCAAAAACATTGGGATTGAGCTTATTAAATGCACAATCTACACAGGACTCGGTGTGGCAATGGGATACATTCTACAGACTGAGTTAGAAACAAGTGTAAAGGCAGTCTGCATTGTGGGAATTTTATTTATTACAGTGCTGATTGCAATTTTGTTTGTACTAACCTATGGAAAAAAAGATGCAGCTGCATATCGCAAGACAAGTCTGCCGGAATCCGAAGCAAGAATCAGAAGAAGCACATCGTATCCGGAGAAAACCAATTACAGCGCAATGCTTCAGAACAGTCGTGTGCAGAGTAATCAGGTACAGGGAAATCAGATGGCGTCTGCCCAGATGCAGAGTAATCCGCTTGACAGAAGGCCAATGAGCGCAGAGAAAAGAGAACAGCGTGAGCGCAACCGTATGCCTTCAACCCAAATAGTGCTTTTAAATGAAGAGGGAACAGCATTAGCAGAGTGGAACTTACAGAGGCATACCTCATTAATTATTGGAAAGAGTTCAGAAAAAGAGCCGGTTGATATTGATTTATCAGGTTCTGCATCTGCACAGATGATATCAAAACAGCATGCAGTCTTAAACTATACAGAAAAGGGCTGGTATATCGACGATATCGATTCTAAAAATGGTACAAGAGTAAAAAAGGCAACACAGAATGCAATTATGGATGTGAAGCTGGTTGGTGCTATTGAGGTAGAACCGGGCGACATTATCTATATCGCAAGTACAATGCTACAGATTCAGTAAGGAGAGAAAAAAGATGGGGCTTAACCGTTGTAAAAATGGACATATGTACAGTGCCAGAAAATATGGTGATACATGTCCGTACTGTAATACAGAATTAGAAAAAGTAAATATGTACTCCAACAACAGGAGAATGATGATTGATGACCCGGATAAAACAATGCCAATTTCCGGTGTGGATGAAAATGTAGACCCGGTAACAGGATGGCTTGTTTGTATCGAGGGTGCTCAGTATGGTAAGGATTATAAAATCCATGCTGGTAAGAACTTTATCGGTCGTGCTGACAATATGCATATTCAGATTCTTGGAGACAATTCCGTATCTAGAATTAATCATGCAGCGATTATTTACGATGGCAAAAACCGTTCTACCTATCTTTTACCGGGTGATTCTTCCGGTCTTGCATACCACAATGGAGAGGCTGTTTATACACCGGTAGAATTAAGAGCGTTTTCTGTAATTGAAATTGGTCAGAGTAAGTTTATCTTTATTCCATTATGTGGTGAACATTTTGAGTGGAATAATGGTAACGGAGATATGGATGAGACAGGAGAAGAATAATGCGTGAGGTAATTACGGATAGTAAAGTGCTGATAGCATTAGGCGTAGCAATTGGTGTTATTGCGACAGTACTGATTGTGTGCATTATCATTCGTTTATTAAGAGAACATAAAGGATATGCAATCGGAAAAACACTTAGTGCAGAAGTTGGTAATGCGCAGACAATAGGAACAAGAGAAAAACAGGATGATTCCTTTGGAACAACCATTAAAGAATATGGAATTATGGCAATTGTTGCAGATGGAATCGGCGGATATATTAATGGAAATCTGGCAAGCCAGATTACAGTAGAGACATTTCTGGATGAATTTGAAAAAAGAGATGTAACAGAAAATTTAAGTTATTTTTTCCAGAAATCAGCGATGCTTTCAAATGAAAGAATCCGTGATGAATTTGGAGAAGCCAAGGGTGGAACAACAGCCGTATCTGTTATTTTAACAGATGACAAATTGTTCTGGACCTCAGTGGGAGACAGTAATATTGCAGTATTCCGTGGCGGAAGAATCATTATGGTAAATCGCAAGGAAAATGTAAAGAACTGGATGGAAGACCAGTATTATGCAGGTTCCATTCGCAGAGAAGAGGCACTTGGCAATCAGAAGGACACAAGATTAGTAAACTATTTAGGTTATGACGGCTTCAAGAAGGCAGATGAGTCTGACAGACCAATCTTCTTAAAGAAAAATGATAAAGTACTTTTATATTCTGACGGTGTAGAGGTGTTAGGTCAGATTGAATTAGAAAACATCTTGTCAAAAAGAATGCATCCACAGAAGACAGCGGATGCTATTATTTCGGCAATTAATATGAAAAAGAAGAACAAAAAAGATAATGCAACGATTGTAATCCTTGCAATCAAATAAAAGAGGGATATGTAATGCGAAAAGAGAATGCCAGTTTTATTACAAAGTTTATATCGGAATCCGGAAGTTATCTGGTGAATTCAGACTACTTTGCCTTTGTGGAGCTGAAGGATTATGCCTGCTATGTTATTGCAGACGGAATTGATACAGATGACAAAAAAGAAAGCGCGAAGCTTGCAATTACAACGATTATTTCTAATTTTTCGGATACTCCGGGAATGTCCGCAGGAAAACTGAAATATTACATGAAGGCTGCGCATCAGGCACTGTTAGAAGAGGCGAACGAGATTCGTTTAGAGGCAAGTATTGTCATTTTGCTGACAGATTATAAAAAAGTGATGTGGGCGCATGCCGGAAACTGTCGACTTTACTGGATGAGAAACGGAGCAATCAAAGCTGCAACCAGAGATACTTCCTTAACACAGAAAATGGTAGATGAGGAGGAAGTTCCAATCGACCAGCTGGCATATCACGAAGAACGCAACAATTTATATAGTTATTTAGGACAGCCGGGAAGATTTACCCCTGTGATTTCCCAGAAAAAAGTGTTAGAGGATGGTGACATCTTAATTATGCTGACACGAGGAGTCTGGGAAAATGTCGGTGATGCAGAAATCATTGATGCCACGGAGGGTGTATCTAAGGCAGAGGATGTTTGTACCGGCTTAGAAGATGTTATTCTAAGCCAGAGACTTGATATCGTGGAAAACTATACGATTGCAACCATTTTTGTGGATAAGGTATACAACAATCCAAAGGCAGGAAAATACAAGAAATGGATTAAGATAGGTATTTCTATCGCGGTTGCAATCTTTGGTATCGTTTTTGCAATGCTGATGATGAGTTATCAGCAGAATAAAAAGAGCCTTGCTAAAATGGATAAATATAAAGTCAAGGGAATTGAGTATTTACAGGAAAATAATTATGCTTCTGCTGCGGAGCAGTTTGAAGATGCTTATGATGCCTCAGAAAATGTAAAGGCAAAGGAAGGCTCTAAGAATGAGAAAAAGGTAACCTGTATTGAGCGTTACGATAAAATGGCAGAGAACTTAAAACTGGCAATGGAAGCTTTGGAAGAAGCAGAATATAAGAAGGCTGCCAGTCTTTTTGCAGATGCTATTGATATTACAATAACTTTAAAGGAACATTACGGAGAAGATGTCTCTGTATATATAGATGGCATGAAGCAGTACCAGGGTTATGCAGATAACATGGTAGTTGGAACGGATGCATATGCCAAAGGAGATTATGAAACTGCCGTTGGCAGTTTCACGGAAGCAAGTGAAAAAATGGATGATGTAAATGATACCACAAATCGTAATACAGCGGACGAGGCTTTAAACAACACCAACGCCCAGAAAGCAATTGCGGATGGCGCAGCTTATGAAGCAAAGGGTGCAGAATTATTAGAGGATGGGATTTATTCACAGGCGCTGACACAATACCAGTCAGCAAGAGATATGTATAATCTTGCAAAAGAAAACTACGGAAGCGTAGATGCTGCGGATAAGATTTCCATGGTAGACGTGAAAATTAGCAACATTGAGGATATGATGCAGAAGCTTTCTAATCAGGATTTAGAGAAGGAAGCCAATGGTTATATGGACCTTGCCAGAGAAGCTACACATAATGGTAATTATGATGAAGCAGAGGAATATTACGAAAAAGCGAAGGAAATCTTCCAGCAGACCGGTAATAACGATCAGATTATAGCAATCGATGGAAAGCTTGACAATGTAGAAGCAGGCACAGACCAGGAGGCGGCTATGGATAATGTAATGCGTGGTCTTGAAGCCTTAGCAGGCGGTGACTACAATGGTGCATTAGGTTATTTACAGTCAGCAAAGGCGGCTTATGAAGCGATGAATGATGCAGTACGGGTAAGTGAACTGCAGGTAATCATTTCGAAGGTTCAGATTCTGCAGGGAGGAGTCGGATGATGGACTATAGATTATTTGATGATACATTGCAGATTACATTACCGGATGAATTCGAGGATATGAAAGAGGAACTTGTGAATATGCTGTATCAGGCAGAAAACAAGCCTCAGATTATAAAAGTATCCAAGGACGGAAAAGTACATATCACATTCAGTAAAACAACAATGGCTGTGACAAAAGAAGTATTGCCACAACTCATAAAAATGATTAAGCAGAATTTTCATCGTATGCAGCCGGCAAGTGAGTTTTATGAAGAGAAATGCGAGAGATTAGAGCAGATAGAATATTGCTGGCTGGATTTTAAGGGATTTGCATTAGATGGTGAGCTTTATTATATGAATGCATATCCAATTGTAAATGGAAAGATGTATCATGTATCTTTTTGTACATCCTTTGATAAAAAGGATGAATGGAAGCCACAGATGATAGAAATCTTAAAAACGATGAAAGACTTAACAAGAGAGGCTTAGGGATTGAGAAACTAAGGGATTAAGATGGAGATTTGTGCTTGCATGAACCTCCATTTTGTCAAATTAGGGGTAAAATGACTAGGCATTAGCGTGAGAATTTCGCAAGCGGGATATTAGAAAGATGGGACTGTATAATGAAAAATAAAAGTTTAGAGGATATTGTGATTGGACTGAAAAACCAATATAAAACCGGAACCTATGGAAGTATTCGGGATGGTGTATACGTGAAGGAGATTTTGTATGAATTTGAGGAAGTAAAATTGTTTGATGGTAAGGCAGCAGTCATGCTTCCGATTGTATTTGAGGACATGCCGGAGCGGGCAGCTAAAATTAAATATCCAAACCGCAATCGTCCACAGGTAATCAAAACGAATCATGATGGAAGTATTAATTTTTGTTTTAGCATGTTAGAGCACCAGCTGTCAGAGGAAGAGATTGCTCCAATGTCGGATGAGATAAAGAATGTGTTGAAAAAACTGCAGCCGGCAGATGTGTTTTATACAGAAAACGTGGAAAAGACACAAACAAATACCTTTGCCTGGTTTACCTATCAGAATTACAGCATGGATGGAAAAATATTTAATCATATGTTTACCACTGTGGTAGATGGTCAGATGGTGCAGGGAATGTTTAACTGTCCGGCTAGGGAAATGGAACTTTGGAAGTATGTTATGAAAGATGTAATGCTGACTTTTCAGGATAGAACAAAATAATGGGGGAAAATAATATGAGAGCAGAAAGAATTTATACAGATTTAATATCATTTCTTACAATTACAAAATGTGACATTGATAAAAGCGTAAACCAGCATGGAAAAGCGGTAATAAAGGGAATTTTAAAAGAAAATGAAGATGTTATGGCAAAAATTGCAGATATGACATGGATTGCCATTTATGCTGAGGGCGATAATACAAGTAAGACTATTTTTACTGGAATTGTGGAAAGTATGTCTACTCAGGATATGAATGGTTCAACAGAGTGCGAAATTCATATTGTGGGTGGAACAAGGCTGATGGATGTGGAAAAGAAAACAAAAACCTTTCAGAATGCAGCCATGACATATCAGGAAATTATAGCGGCAGCCAGTAGTGAATACAATGCACCATTTATGGGAAGTGAGATGCTTCAGACCGCTACGAATGATTTCTTTGTGCAGTACAAGGAAACGGATTGGGAGTTCGTAGTACGAATGGCTTCTAATATCAGAGCATCTATTATACCGGATTTTTCTTCTTTGCAGACAAGATATTATGTAGGACTTCCGGAGAGTACAGATGTATTTACTTGTGATTCCGTTGAGTATATCAAGAAAAAGGAAGTGAATTGTCTGCGTAACTATGCAGGAAGAATGGTGCGCAATTCTGAGGTAGATGATGTTGTAAGCTTTACCCATAGGGAGATTCTTGAGCTTGGTACACCGGTAGATGTGGAAAACAGTCGTTATTATGTATATCAGATACATAGTCATTGGGAAAAAGAGGAAATGGTTCACACCTATGAATTGCGAAGAAAAACAGACTTTGAGGTAAAGAAATTAAATAACTTTATGCTGGTGGGAGCTTCCATGGATGCAGAAATCATTGATGTACAGGCAGCTCAGGTTAAGGTACAGGTATCTGTGGATGCAGAGCAGAATGTGGAGACTGCAAGATGGTTTGCATACTCCTCCGTATTTTCTTCCCCGGATGGAACCGGCTGGTATTGTATGCCGGAAATCGGGGATAAGGTACGTGTATATTTTCCAAGTGAAGAGGAAACGGATGCTTATGTAATTAGCTCTGTTCATGTGGATGAGGGCGGTGGAAGCAGAAGCAATCCGGATAATAAATCTCTTATGAACAAATTTGACAAGCAGGTGGAATTAACACCAACAAAGATTACCCTTACCAATGGCAAAGGTTTGACTTTTGAAATTGATGATGAAGAGGGGATTAAGATTATCAGTAATACCAACATTACATTTCTTGCACAGGAACTGGTACAGATGGTAAGTCTGAACAATAATGTAGAGCTGGATGCCTTAGAGCAGGTGGTGTTATCCCAGAATGGAAATAGTATTGTATTAGATGGAGATGTTACAATTCATGCAGGACAGCTGCATATACAGGAATAGGGGAATTATGAAGTTTATTATTAGTGATAAAGAGGAAGTGCAACAGGCAATACAGGATATTTTATTAGAACCATATAAAAAGAATGCAGAGGAATGGAGCCGGCTGTTAGAGGATGAGGGCAGCAGTGCAGCCAAGGAATTTTCTGTTGCTGTAAAAAAGCTGTTTAAAATAGTAGAAATGCAGCAGGAAAAAGGAGAAAAGGATGAGATTACCTTTTTAAATATTCATTATTTAAGAAGCAGCTTGTTAGATGATTCTTTTCAGCTTGTAATGAATCTTTATTCTCCAAGATATTATTTTGACCCGATAGATACAGAGGTGTGCTGGTGTCCGGAGATTCTCAAAAAATATTACTATGATGATATAAAATACCTGGAAGAGCGGATTACTAGGATGAATATTATTATTTCCAGGCAGGAATTGCAGGTAGTAAAGCAAAAGCATTATTTTGATTATCTGTTATTCTTACCGAAATTCTGTCAGCATCATATAAATAAGCTGATAGAAACAGAAGAATTCAAGAAAATAAAGATAAGTGAAGATTTTGTTATTCAGTATGGGGAATATATGGGACCTATGATGCCGTTATATGCCAAGTTTTCGCAGGAGAGAATCGATGAAATATTACATAATTGAGCAGGATAAAAGCTATAGCAGTCTGCCGCAGTTAATCAACTGGTATCAGGTAATTGATGAACGTAAGCTTCATATGGGAAGTTACAGCCAGATACCGGAAAAAAGTATGATATATGTAAAGCATGATAAGGATTTATTTTTTCCGAATATGTTATTACATCCATTTTTGATGATAGATGAAAAGGTAAAGGAAACGCTGTTAAAGTATGAGCCGAATATGAACACGCGGGTACTTTTTCTGGTGGATAAGGTAAGTAATGCTTTTCAGTATTATTCAATACCGTTTTTAAAAGAGATTGACTGCATGAGTAAGAAAAGTGAACTGAACATGGATAAAAGTGTCATTTTTAAGCTGGTATTAAAGAAAAGTAAACTGCCAGCCGGCGTGCCGCTTTTTATGATAAAGGGAGTAAATACCCGCTGTGTGGTTGCAAGAATGGATTTTATGGAAAGTGTTTTAAGAACAGATATTTGTGGGATTAAGCTTAGAGAAGTAGAGATTGAAGATGACGTTTAAGCAATGTATAAAAGGTGGAGAGATAAATGGGAGAGATTAGGAAAATCTATACAGAAGGGTGCTTGGAATTAAAGGAGATTCTGGATTTTTCGATGGAGCATCAGTTTGAGGAGCATGGAACTGCCTATTTAAAAGCAGAATTAGTAGATGAAAAAATTCTGAATGAGGTTTTGGATAATAATCCTTTGACTATCTGTATGGATACAGAGAAGGGGAAAGAAATCTTATTTTGTGGAAATATTCAGGAGATTTCAATATATAAAACGGGACAAAGCTATGGTGTAGTGGAAATTCGTCTTATTTCCAACACAATTCAGCTGGATAAGGAAAAGGTATGTCAGTCCTTTCAGAATGTGGCACTTACCTATGAACAGCTTGCAGATAAAGTGACAGAGTCAAAGGCAGCCCTGTTTTGGAATGCGGATACGACTAGTACGATAGGCAAGCCACTAATACAGTATTATGAAACAGACTGGGAGTTTTTAAAACGAATTTCCAGCCATTTGAATGCAAAGATTTTTGCAGATATTCAGGCGGCAGGAATCGGTGTTCATGTGGGATGTGACAGTGGAAGAGAACCTCATGAAATTGATAGTCTTTCCAGCCGGATTGGATTGTCAGAGCAATACTTTTTACATAAGGGCAGAAGCCAGCGGGAATTTATGTATTACAGTATTGTAAGTGAAGAAAATCTTCCTCTTGGAAGAACCATCAAGTTTGCCAGTAAAAAGCTGATAATTTTCAAGAAGAGAGCGTATCTGGATGGAAGCCGCGTCTTATTTACCTATGATGCAGGGGGAGCAGCCTTTGGTGAGAATCCAATTTTCTTTAATCGGGACTTTATCGGCCGTGTTATTAAGGGTGAGGTACTTTCTACTAAAAACGAGACCCTCCGTATCAAGATGGAGATTGATACTGTCCAGAATGAAAATGAAGCCTATGATTACGAGTGGCAGCCGGAATCAGGAAATGTTATGTACTGTATGCCACAGGTGGGCACAATGGTATCCTTATACTTCGGTGACTGGGATGAGCGGGCAGGACGAATCATTAACTGTATACGAACTAATGGTGGTGACTGCGAGGATATGTCAGACCCGAACAACAAGACCTTAACAACGGAATATAATAAGCGTCTTATGATGAATGAGGAAGTGCTGGTTTTAAATTCCAATATTGCGGATGAAACAGCTTCGCTTCTGTCATTAGAAGATGCAGGTGGTGTTATTGTAAAAAGTAAGAGTAATCTGACAGTGCTGGCAGATGGTCTGCTGCGGATTGAAGGAAAGAATATTATTATTGATACACCTAAGAAAATTTCCTGTGGACAGGGTGTTGGAGAAGATGGAAATACAGAGTCTTCCCTTGTGATTGAAGAAGATGTTGATATGGTGGCGGAAGAAGTTAAATATGAGCTGACCGTTATCTATCTGTATCCGAATATTATGGATGCACCGGAGGAGTGTTCTTCGGGGTGGGAGATATTTGGGAAGGTGCTGGTTGGTGTTCTTGCAGCAGCAGCAATAGGATTTATGGTCGCAGCACTTACAGTGATGACAGCAGGTGCTTTTGCTGCGTTTTCAGCGACAGCCGCAACAGCAATTGCGTCAGCAGGTGGATTTGGAGCAGTATTTGGAGCATCATTTTGGGCTGGAACGTTGGCAGGAGGAGTAGGAGCTGCAATGTTAGGAGCAGCAGAAAATGAGTCAAATAGCGGTTTGGAAGTAGGCGATTATATGGTTGAGGGTGCGGTGAATAGTGCACCGGCAGCTTTGACAGCGGGATTGGCAGAGCCAGCGAATATGATAATAAAGGCATCTAGTTTGAGCAAATGGCAAAAATATGGAAGGGGTATATTTGTATCAGTAGTGGATGCTGATGTTAGTTTTGTATTGACAAACTGGTTAAAAGGTGATGATGTAACTTTGGGAAGTTTAATTGAGAATGGAGGTTTGGCTGCGTTATTTACTACTTTAACAGGTGGAATACCATTGAAGGAATTGAGTGGTCTTTCAAATTCCAATCCATTAAAGAATTCCGAACTACTTAATAAAGGAACACAGGATTTAATTGCTGAAACGATTAAAAGAGAAATAACTGCAATTACAGAGTTACCACCACTTTACAGTTTGGCTTTTGGACCCAATTGGACAGTAGCAGGACGACAGGAATATTTTAATTATTTAGAAACAAATAAATTGTTTTTTCACGGTAATATGTCTGAGACGTTTTTTACACCATTTAGCTATATGAATGAACATACAATGATTACAACATCAACAAACAATTATATAAGTAATGTTGTTACAGATAGTGGTGAGGCTGAGGCGTTTACTAGAGATAAATATACAAGTGAGGGAAAAAGCACTGAGATATCAGAGGAAGAACGTGCAGAAAAGAAAAAAGAACATGATGAAAGTCTTGTGGAAAGAGGAGAAGCAAGGGGAGAGTATTATGTCACGCGAGGTGCAGAATTAAGATGTACTTGTGGTTCTCACATGCGAAGACTTGACATTAACGAGGATGGTGGATATAGATTAGCAGAGGAAACTTATCTGTACCCATATGTAGGATGTAATCAGTGTGTTGCAGGAGAAGAGAATAATATTAAAAACTTTGGTGTTTGCAGTGGAAGCATTAAGGGAGAAACGGTTACTCTTGTAAAAGACCCAAAAGTTGAAGGCGGTGGAAGCAAGAACCGAATAACTGGAAAAGGATGTGTACCAGAACTGTTAGGTAAGGTATGGTTTGATACTAAGGCAGATGCAAATTTAGTAAAGGATGGAGATCTTGTTGTTCAAAAATCTTTTCTCACATGCAAGTATGGTGGATTTATTGAAATCCATACATCAGGTGAAGAATATGCAGGAGAACTTGATGATGGTCAAATCATGTGCAAAGAATAGATAAAGATTATTAGGAGAGAGAAAATGTCAGAATATTTAGAGTTTAAAGATGAAGAAATACCAGAATACAATCCAAATCCAGTGAATGATATTTACCATTACAGTGGAACAACAGATGCGGATGGCGCACTGATAATCGGAACAGTAGTGGCACTTATTGTTATTGCGCTTGGAGTCTACTATAGAGACGATATGTCTACACTTGTGATTTGCTCACTTTTAGGTGGATTGTGGTTATTTATTTGCATAGGACTTTTGCATAGTAAACATTGTGCACGGAAAAAAATTATTGCAGAAGGAAAGGCATATCCAGCAGTAATAATACGTTCGTTTGATTATATCAATCGAGTAGGAACAACACATGCAAGTACACTAAAAATTACAGAATATGGCATAGAAGTAAAGTATGCAAAAGGGACAAGAGAATTTACAGGATATGATGGAGATGCAGGAAAGTACTTAGAGAATCCGTATTGCACAATATACGAATGGAATAACCGAACCATAGTGGCAGACTTTAAGGTAAGAGACAAGTATATTTCGACAGATGGTAAGTCATATTCATTAAAGCCTATAAAGAAGTAGAAAATATAGTGGCATATTATTCTGGGCATAGCGTTAAAATGCGCCTATGGCTCACATATGTAAATACTAGACAGAAAGAAGTATGGTGGATTTATTGAAACTTATGCATCTAGTGAGGAATATGCAGATGAACTTGATGCTGGTCAAATTATGCGCAAAGAATAAAGAAAGACTGTTAGGAAAGAGAAAATGTCAGAATATTTAGAGTTCAAAGATGAAGAAATACCAGAATACAATCCAAATGCGAAGAACAATATTTATTGTGTTGCAGGAACAACGGGTGTAGATGCATGGTTTATAATTGGAACATTAGTGGCAATTATTGTAATTATGCTCGGAATTTATTTAAAGCATGATATAGCTGCATTTATTATATGTATGATGGTAGGGATAATATTTCTATTTATTTGTGTTTCATACCTTTATGATAAGTATTTTTTTCAAAAGAAATTAATTAGAAATGGTGTAGTATATCCGGCAGTAATCATACGCTCGTTTGATTATGTAAAGCGAGTGGGCACAACGCACGCCAGCACGCAAAAAATTACAGTATATGGCATAGAAGTAAAGTGTGCAAAAGGAATAATAGAATTTACCGGGTATGATGGAGATGCTGGAAAGTATTTAGAGAATCCGTATTGCACAGTATATGAGTGGAATAACAGAACAATAGTAGCGGACTTCAAAGTAAGAGACAAGTATATTTCGACAGATGGTAAGTCATATTCATTAAAGCCTATAAAGAAGTAGAAAATATAGTGACATATTATTCTGGGCATAGCGTTAAGATGCACCTATGGCTCAAATATGTAAATACTAGACAGAAAGAAGTATGGTGGATATGTTGAAATTCATATGTCGGGGAGGAATATATAGGTGAACTTGATGATGGTCAAATTATGCCCAAAGAATAAATATAGATTGTTAGGAAAGAAAAAATGTCAGAATATTTAGAGTTTAAAGATGAAGAAATGCCAAAAAGAAATCCCAATATAAGAAATGATATTTATCATTTTAGTAGGACTAAAGGTGCGGATGGAATATTTATTATCGGGATAGGTATTGCACTATTTGTAATTGCGGTTGGAGTTTACTATGGAGGGAGTACATTTATTATTTGTACACCACTAGGAGTATTATTTTTAATTTTTTTTATGATGTTTATTTATGACAAATATTTTTTCAGAAAAAAAGTTGTTAAACATGGAAGGACATATCCCGCAATTATTGTACGTGCATTTGAATATGAAAAACAGATGGGGGCAATACACGGAAAACGGATGTCTTTTACAGAATATGGTTTAGTAGTTAAATATGAAAAGGGAGAAAAGGAATTCATGGGATATGATGGAAAACCTGAAAACTATTTAGAAAATCCATATTGTACAGTATATGAATGGAATAATAGGACAATGGTGGCAGACTTTAAAGTTCGGGATAAGTACATTACAAAGGATGGTAAATCATATTCATTAAAACCTATAAAGAAAGAGAATAGTTAAAAATTGTATGCACTACTCATGGAGCTGAATTAAAATGCAACTACGGTCTCATGTGCAAAGACTGAATACTAATGAGGATGATGGAGATAAACTAGCGGAGGAAAAGAAAATCGAACTACTGGCAAAGGATGCGTACAGAAGCTTTTGGGTGATATCTGGTTTGATAGTTTGACACAAAGAATAATACATATTTAAGTGGTGCAGGAGAACAAGTGACACAGAAATTATTTTTAGCATGTAAATATGGTGGTTTTATTGAGATTGATACTTTTGGATATGAATATTCGGGAGAAAATGACGAAGGTGAAATAACAAAAAAGAATAAATAAGGAGTATAGAGTGAATGAAGTATTTAGAAATAAAAGAACAAGATGTGCCAGAATATAATCCAAATTCCAAGAATGATATTTTAAAAAGAGATGGAGTAAAAGGTGCGGATATTATAAATATTATTTTAGGACTATTTGGAGGTGGATTTATTGGTTTGGGTGTTATTTGTAGAAATGTACTTCCAATGCTGATTATCTATTTCGCATTAGGATTATGGATAATATATTGTTATGCAAAAAAATTTTATCAAAAATATGTGGAACGCAAGAAGATAATAGAAAATGGTGTAGCGTATCCGGGGATTGTTGTGGATGTATTTGATAAGACGCAAAGGGTATCATCGGGTAATGTACATAGTATGGAGATTACAACTTATGGAGTAGTGGTAAAGTATGCAGATAAAAAGATGACAGTAAAAGGACTTGACGGAGATGTTAGAGAGTATTTAGAAAATCCGTATTGCACTGTGTATGAATGGAACGAAAAGGTAATTGCATCCGACTTTAAGGTTCGTGATGAGTATATAACTTTGGATGGAAAAGCATATTCGCTTAAACCTGTAAAGAGGAAGTAGAGGAATAGAATGAAAGGGCATTTAGAAATAAAAGAACAAGATGTGCCAGAATATAATCCGAATCCAAAGAATGATATCTATAAACCGTATGGTTCGGCAGGTTCGGATAGTGGTTTATTAGTAGGGGTTATTTTAGGAGTTATTTGCATTGTGACATCATTTGTAGTTATTTATAATAAAATACTTTTTGTATTAGGCTGGGTATCGGGTATATTAATGATTTTAAAGTTTGGTGGAATGCTTTACTGTAAATATGCTCAAAGAAAACGAACAATAAAGAATGGACAAGCATATGCTGGAGTTATTACGCAGGTATATGATTATACTAGGAGTGTAACTAATGGGGGAACAGCAATAGATTATGTAGAATATGCAATGGAAGTCCGTTACGGAGATAAGATTGTAGAATTAAAGGGAAATGAAGTAGATGCAAGAAAATATCTGGAGAATCCGTATTGTACGGTGTATGAGTGGAAAAATAGTGTAATTGCTACAGATTTTAAAGTCCGTGATGAGTATATTTCAAAAAATGGAAAGGCATATTCTATAAAGCCAAGGAAAGTAAAAAGATAATTTTGTATACATATTAATGTATGGTAAAAATCTAAGAGGCATCTGTGGCTCTCACATGCGAAGATGGGACATTAACGAGGATGGTGGATATAGATTAGCAGAGGAAACATATTTGTACCCATATGTAGGATGTAATCAGTGTGTTGCAGGAGAAGAGAATAATATTAAAAACTTTGGTGTTTGCAGTGGAAGCATTAAGGGAGAAACGGTTACTCTTGTAAAAGACCCAAAAGTTGAAGGCGGTGGAAGCAAGAACCGAATAACTGGAAAAGGATGTGTACCAGAACTGTTAGGTAAGGTATGGTTTGATACTAAGGCAGATGCAAATTTAGTAAAGGATGGAGATCTTGTTGTTCAAAAATCTTTTCTCACATGCAAGTATGGTGGATTTATTGAAATCCATACATCAGGTGAAGAATATGCAGGAGAACTTGATGATGGTCAAATCATGTGCAAAGAATAGATAAAGATTATTAGGAGAGAGAAAATGTCAGAATATTTAGAGTTTAAAGATGAAGAAATACCAGAATACAATCCAAATCCAGTGAATGATATTTACCATTACAGTGGAACAACAGATGCGGATGGCGCACTGATAATCGGAACAGTAGTGGCACTTATTGTTATTGCGCTTGGAGTCTACTATAGAGACGATATGTCTACACTTGTGATTTGCTCACTTTTAGGTGGATTGTGGTTATTTATTTGCATAGGACTTTTGCATAGTAAACATTGTGCACGGAAAAAAATTATTGCAGAAGGAAAGGCATATCCAGCAGTAATAATACGTTCGTTTGATTATATCAATCGAGTAGGAACAACACATGCAAGTACACTAAAAATTACAGAATATGGCATAGAAGTAAAGTATGCAAAAGGGACAAGAGAATTTACAGGATATGATGGAGATGCAGGAAAGTACTTAGAGAATCCATATTGCACAATATACGAATGGAATAACAGAACAATAGTAGCGGACTTCAAAGTAAGAGACAAGTATATTTCGGCGGATGGTAAATCATATTCGTTAAAGCCTGTAAAGAAGTAGAAAAGGGACTTAAATGGTCAAGCGATGATGTGACAAAAGCGTTGGAGGATGTGTATGGTAAATTCTTTTCTAGAAATGATTTAATACGAGCATTTACAAAAGATCCAGCGGCATTTTTTATTCAAAAAACATCCGGCTTATTATCACTTACCAAAGGTGTAATGCCAGGAGCAGTTGAATCGACACTTGTAACGGGACTAATTGACGCTCCGATTGATAATAAAGTAGAAGATTATTTGAGTGAAGATGAAAATCGGTATGTAGAAGGGGTTATATTAGTACCTGCAGAATGACAGAAAGGTAATGTACAACGTGAATCAGAAGAGCGTAAAATATAGTTCAAAGTGTCGAACATTTTTAGAAAACTTGCCAAAAGAGCAGCGGAAAGAAATAGTAGAAGAACTGGAAAATTGTAAAGAGCCAAGTGGCGTTATAATGTTGGCAAATACATTAATTTATCGTGTTAAATCAAAGATAAATATTATCTTTTATGAAGAAATTATTTCGGTAAAAAAGAAAAATGGAAAAGTAATATTATATGGAAGAGACGGGATTCTTGATGAAATAGTTGAAACAAAGAAGTATCCGGTAGATATAATATTGCAAGAACTAAAAAATAAGAATTCTAAGATAAAGCGAATTAGAGAAAATAATAAAAAGAAAACTTCTCCAATGCACTTGTTAGAAAAGTTTCATGCGGGTCTAAGTGAGCGACAATGTGAAATCTTTTATATGATATATGTGTTAAGTGATTGGATAATTTGGCTTATTCTTCAAATGTTGATAGTATTTCTAAGCACATATGGAATATATGGAAAGGAAGTCATTTATATCTTAATGATTGTAGTATTTATTACTAATATGTATTTGAGTAGAAAGACATATGATAAGTTTGGAGTTTGTACGTTAAATGGCTTGTATTATGGAATGTTTATTATAAAATTGGTACTGTGCACATGTTTTATATATATCTTATCCTTATAAAGAGAATGTTGCAGAAAAATAATTAGAAATAGGATGGCTTATCCATGTGTTATTGTGAGGGTATTTGATAAGACGTGAAAAATCTATATAGTATCCGCAGCGCAGTGCTAAGAGCAATAACATATTTCATAAAAACACTAAATCAAACGTAACAAGGAGAAAAAACAATGAAATTAAGAAATAAAATACTAAACAGGTCAAAATTATTACTTTTAGTATCAGCAATTATTTTAGCTTTTTTTTGGGGAGTATTTATAAAAGTAGGAATAACAGAAATAGATAAATTTAGTTTGATGTTATTTGGATTTTTGACAGTTCTTTTGTTTTTATATATAATACCGGTATTTTTCCTGCGTACATTTTCGAAAAAATTTGATGCTTATTATAAGACATTACTTCCGGAAGAAAAGCAACAGTTTGAAAACGAATTAGACAAGGTATCACCAAAACAGAAGGTAATTCTGACTTCCAATGCAATTGTAAAAATAGATTTTATTGTAATCAGTGCTGTCTCCTATAGTAGTATTGTTTCGGTGCAAAGACAGGGAGTGACAGTTTTTCTATATGGGGAAAATGGATTCTTAGAGGCTCTTAGAACAAAGTCCATAGATGCCGCAGAGCAATTGATGCAGGAGATTGTGAATCATAACGGAAATATCGCGAGGGGATATTAAAGAAAAATACGCTAAAAACCTTAAAACCCCAGCATTTCAACCAGCATCGGGAAAAAGGTACTACTTTGCCAGCAGAGTAGGATGAAAGAGAGGAAGTAATAGTTGAAAAAAACTAAGGATACATCAAAGTATTTGTTATTTAATAAGGCATTGAATAAAGAAGAAAAAGCAAGATTAGACCACGAAATAAATAGATATTTGGGAAATAAAGGAGTAATACTGACCACTATTGCGGTGGTCAGTGTAAATAATGTAAAAGTAAATGCTACTTTTTATAATGAAATAGTATCTGTAAAAAAGAAAGGGAATACAATTCTTCTTTATGATGAGAGAAATAAGTTGATTGATACCTTGGTGGGGACGAAGGAATGTTCTGTAGATTTAATATTACAGAAGTTAAAAAGCAAGAATCCGCAGATAAAAAGGATTAGAGAAAAAGCTAAAAAGAAAACAAAACGTGTCAGTAGATTGCAACTTTTTTATGATGGGTTGACATATAGACAGCAGGAAGTTTTTTATGCGGAATATTTGTTATTGGATTTAATAATGTATTTAGTGGCGGAAATGATGATTATATTCTTTTGTGTAGATAAATATAGTTCTGATATAATATTCTGGTTTTCAATTGTTACTTTTGCTGTTAGTGTTTATATATGTAAAAAAATAAGTAATAAATATATGACATATTGGTTAAAAGGCGTATATTATGTATTGCTTATTATAAAGGCTATTATTTGCATAATGTGCATAGATGTGTTTTGAAAATGGAATTGTGAAATAAAGTAAATACGTAAAAAGAAAGAATAATATTAAAGGGGAAATATAGAATAAGGAGTAAGAGATATGCACATAAGAACAATTACAGACCTACCTGCCAAAAATAAACGAAATACCAGAATTCTTGTAATAGCATTAATACTTATAGGTGCATTATTATATTTTATTTTCCCTGAGTTGCAGAATGTAGCAAAAGGTTGTTGCGCGGTGGCACTGATAATGTACATTTTTATGCGATTTTTAACAACGAGAACCGAAATATGGGAAACGTGTGCAGTGTCAAAAACAATATTAAGAAACAGGCACTTTTATTTATCAGAAATAACGAATACACAATTATTTGCAGGTGGTTCGAGAATTGTGGTATATGGAGCAGGTAATAGGTGGCTCTGTGAGGCAATGAGTAATTTTACGGAATATGAGGCATTTTTACGTTCAGTAAAAGATAAGCAAAGGAAATATGTGGCAGAGCCTGTGCCCACAAACATTGTAAGAAGAGGAAAAATGGAAGGAACACTTCGAATCATAATAATTGCTACGGCAGTATTAGCCATTATGGGGATGATTACGGATGCGGAGTATAAAGTTTTTATTGTTGCAGGATTTGTTGTAAGCCTTCTTGCTAAGTTGATTTTGGAAGAAAAGGAACTGTCAAATGATGAAAAAAAATTAATACAGTATGGTAGGAAGATAGATGCATTACTCATAGGTTATATGGATGAAACGGATGGATGTGCATATCCTGTTTTTGAATTTGAAGATAGAAGGGGAAAACACATGGTAATGGGACTCGGAACAGTAGAGATGTGTGAAATGCAGATAGGGGAGCAAGTTACCATTTTATATGCACCAGAAAAAGTGGCAGCAGTGTGCCGATTTGAATAAGTGGTGGATGGGGAGTTGGTTTTTGAATAAGTGATGGAGAGGAAGAGAGCGTGTGCCGGAAAAGAAAGAACAAATTAAACTTAAAGAAAAAGAGCGTTTACTTACGGAGCAGGAACGTCGTCACATTATTAGTAAGAAAAAATGAAATCTATGTAAAAGAAGCTGTATTTTTAGATTATGCCAATAATGGTTATGGGATTTTTGAAATAAGTAAAAATGGGAAGGAAATATGTATGGATATATAAGGCAATGGAACAAATTGGTACAGGGCGTTTTAGATGAAATCGTGAGGAGATAGACAAAATGGATAGTGTAGGAATAAAAATTGTAGATAAAAATGAAATTGCTAAATGTGTAAAGATTATTAGAGAATATAGCAATCTTTCAATTGGCGAAATTAAAGAAAGAATAATAAGCAATGATTATATTCTAGAAGGACGTTATGTCGACGAAGAAGATATTCTGTTGATTTTGAAATTGAATAGTCAATTAATAGATAATGGAATACAGACAGAGTTATATGAACATGATAGGAAGACGAATATAGAGTTTTTGAATAATTTAGTAACTTCATATTATGACATTAATAAAGAAATTGGTGAACGGATAGACGAAGAGGAGTAAAAAGAAATTCTTTTGATTTTTCATTGAGTTGATAAGTGATAAAATTGGAGGATATAGAGTATATGGAGCATAATTTCAAAATTTTTTTAGAGGGTATAAAAAATATATATCCAAATATCAATGAAGAACAGTTAGCTGTAACTGAAGGGCACGTTTTGGAGATTGAAAAAAATATGAATGTTCAATTTAATAATGAGTTGAAAATTTGGTTTAGGTTAATTGGAAATGCAAAATTTGGTATTGATGGTTTCCTTGCAGGGATGGAAATCTACTCTGCTGATGAGATGTTCGAAGAGTGGAAAAGTTGGAGAGAATTTGATGGAGATAAAAATTTAAATAATTCCATTTATTATAGTTCGAGCCCAGAGGGGGCAGTAAGATGTAGATATACTAATCCTAAATGGATTCCATTGGCACATGATTATTGTTCTAATTATATTGGCGTTGATTTAGATCCAGATATAAATGGAAAGGTAGGACAAATTATTGATTTTGGAAGAGATGAGAATAATAAAAAAGTAATTGCAAATTCAATAAAAGAATATTTGAAATTACTTATAAAGTATCAAGATGAAATGATGATAAGTGAAGATGATAATGGGGATTATTACATAAATGAAGAAGAAATTCATGCAATAGATTGGTTAAAAGCAAAAGTATAGTTTGGAATGTTTAGATAACTAGATTTAGTGAAGCGGTAATCTAGCAGAAGTTATTACAACGGCAGGAAAACTGATAAAACAGTTGGTACGGTTAAAGGAAGAGCCAGAAAGTTTCACGCTAATTAAAGAAAATTAGGAATATGTGTATAAGAGATATCTATTAAGGAAAGCGAAGCTATGGACAATAGTAATGAAAAAATCCATGAGAAATAATAGATAGGAGAAATTACATGATGAATAAATTATTTATTAACAAATGCAAAGAAGTATTTGAAGAACAAAATAAGAAAGAAATATTAGAGGCGCAGATTAGTGCGTTACAATCCTGTTGCGCCTCTCTCAGCCTGACTTTCAACTGATTTGATTGCCTGTCACGGAATTAACCGATATA
>X314_Red_Deer__coassemble_26_pt1 | contig 34928 bp, 29 predicted proteins | sample X314_Red_Deer__metabat2_high_PE_002 | metagenome-assembled genome bin X314_Red_Deer
GCCAATTACTGTGCCTTCAATAATACCATTATTCCTACAAAAAAACAGACACTTGGTTGTGATTTTACCATCTAACACTTCCTTTGCAGCTTTCATACAGGTTTCATTAACCCCGGCTTCAAGACGATAGGCAAAACGACCGCTGGCTACCGGTGAAAACTGACCGCTCTGATAAATGACACCTGATACTGTGTTCGGAAAATAGGAACTCTTTACGCGATTCATAACAACACTTCCAACCGCAAGCTTTCCTTCATACGACTCTCCATCTGCCTCACACTGGATAATTGCTCCAAGCAGGTATTGATCACTTTCCTCTGCTACATAAACTACGCCAGACGTATCCTCTGTCTCCTGCGCTTTGATTGCCGCCAGTCTTGCCGCATCCTCTTTGGCTTTCCGGAGTTCTAACTCCTGCTCGTAAGCCTCCATCTTCTTAATCTTTTTTTCAATCTCAGCCACATCAGATTTAGCATCTGCAAGTTCATCCGACGCCTGTTCGATATTCGTCTGCGCTGTATGTATCAGATTATTTACCTGTTTCTGCTTTTCTTCCATTTCAGCCGCCATAGTAAGAAGCTCTTTTTCTTCCTCTTCCAACGCCACTTTTTCTTCTTTTATTTGTTCCTGAAGTGCTTCGAACTCGTCAAGCATATTCCTGTCATAATTGTTAATGCTTGATATGTATTCTGTTCGGTTTAAAAACTCACTGATGGAATCAGATGTCAACAGCATTTCTACCATAGAATCACTGCCATTTTCATACATAAACTGAATACGCAGTTTCATATCTTCATACTGCTTGTCTGACTTTTTTTCTGCCTCCGCGAGACGCTCCTGCGCCACCTCAATCTCTTCCTGCTTATCCGTAATCCGGGACTCTAGCTCATTCATCGATGCAACAATATTTGTCATCTGCACATTCAATGCATCAAGTTCATCCTCATACTCACTTTTTTTGTCCCTGATATCATCAATTGCACTTTCTGCTTCATCTTTCTGTTCCTGTAAATTATCAATTTCTTCTTTGGCATTATCAATGTCTTCCTGCGTAACATCTGCATATGCAGTTGTTACAGAAATGCATCCGAGCAGAAGAAATACTGCTACTACTTTTTTTATCTTAAAATGTTTCATAAATCCCTCTCAAAATATTTGGTTACTTTTTACAATTTCAATTGAATTTATTCTTATTTTCATTACTTTTTTCATAATATCAGATTGTTTTCAACCTTTCAATATGCTATTATTTGGTATATATGATACAGTTTTTTGTTTTTTATTACATAGATTATGGAAAGGTAAGGTTATTGTTATGCAATTTGTAAAAACGAATGATTTAAAACCTGGTATGCGCTTAGCAAAACCAATCTACAACAAGATGGGCGTCCTTCTTTATGAACGTAATACGAAGCTTACCTTACAGGGTATTACCAGTGTGGAAAACTTTGGACTCATCGGTCTTTTTATTCTTGAACCGGCAGAACCGGTTCCTCCAATCACTAAGGAAGAACTTGAATTTGAGCAGTTCCAGACCATTTATATGTTCAAATTAAAAGACGACATGGACCGACTTCAGAAAGCCAAAAGCATCACAAGCGTCCGGGAACTTGCAGAAAATATCTATATACACTATGGTACCCTAGACCATAAACTGCATTTCACCCAGAATTTGCGAAGCTCTGTTGATTTTGTTTATAAGCATGCTATCAGTGTTGCAATTCTTACTGCAATGATTTCAAACACACTTCGTCTGAATCAGGAGCAGGCTGTTTCCTTAATCAGCGCAGCGCTTTTATACGATTTCGGATACCTCTACGTTCCTCATACCATTTTGGAAAAAGGCGATGATTTAGCAGACGGCGATGAAGAATTAATCCAGCTTAACCTGGAGAAAGGATTCCATGCTATGGAACCGCTTCTTGAGACTTCTGACTTATCATCACTGACTTTGGATGTGATTCGTCTGATGATTTTCTCTAGAAATCGCAATGTTTCTGAAGATACTGCTCCAACACTGAAACTTTTTGCTGACATCTTAAAGGTGGCTGATAAATTTGACCGAATGACGGCAATGAATATTAACAAAGCTCCTGTTTCTGAGCTTGCCGCAATGAAATACCTGCGGGGCGATACTTCAACTTATAATTCCAAAGTTGTAAATGCTCTTTCCATCAGTATTCACATTCTGCCAAACGGAGCTTGTATTGACCTTACCGACGGTACCAAAGCATTGGTTGTTCAGGAGAATCCTGACAACTTCTTATATCCTATGATTTTATCCTTCAAGGACAACCAGTTATATGATTTAAGTGATCCTGAAGTCCAGAAGAAATTTAAGATTCAGGATATTATGAAAACAATGGATAATCGTATTCATATTGATGCAGAAACCTTAAAACAGTTCGTGGCTGATGACTTAATCAAACAGACCGTGCAGCGTTTCCGTGAAAAGAAAATGAAAACGGCACAAAAACGCAGACAGCAGGAAGCCGCACAAGGATTAGAAAGTCTGTTGTAAAATTGATTTATTAAAATATTTCTCAACTAAAAATACCGGGAGATAAATTTTCTAATTACTATGAGGAAATTTATCTCCCGGTATTTTATTTTTCTTGAATCATCTATCCTGTTTATGCAAAACATAATCCAATTATCATACCCATTTCAAAAAATGCCAAGACCATCAAACTTATCATAACACTTTCTCCCTCGTTCTTTTTAATTCTCTCTTACTGCTTCTTTCTACATTATGTAATATTTTATGATTTTTCAGTCCATGCCGCAGGCAGATTAATCAACACCGGCCACAGGAAACCAAACCATAAAACATATGCGAAGTTCCAGATTGTCAAATGATGTTCCACAATCAAAGACATTCCCAGCTGTACAACTGCGATTACAGGAAACATCTTTAGAGCAAATTTAACCAACTGTTCCACCCGCACCTGCTGTATGATGCTCTTTTCCACCGGAAGATATTTTAACTTCTCATAAATTCTGCATCGCTTTCCTTCTTCCGAAAATGAAGTATATGGAATCAGATAGGTATACGGTCCAAATACTCCAACCAAAAGCACAAATCCAAGCATCCCCTTTTCTGTCATCATCTCTTCAAAGGGTACAAGCATCATAAGCACATAGATACACTCCACAATTCCACATGCAACCCACGTTCCCACATTATCTGCTTTCCATGTAAAAAAATCTTTATAAAATTTTCTTACCAGTTCTTTATCTGCCTGTTTTTTTATTTTTACAGACATTTTTGTTTGTTCCTTCATTTTTTATCTCCGCTTTATTTTAAAATACTTGTTTTGCTCCGTGCACGTTAGCTGTGCGTCCTGACGGTGACTTTCAATTCATAGGAGTTAAGAAAAAAGTTCCATACTTTCTCCAAAAGAAATCAGTTTTCCTTTCTCTAACACTCCTGCATAATCCATCTTTTTTGTTATTTCATCATGAATATGGCTTGTCATTAAAACAGATGCTTCTTCTGCTTCAATGACCTCATGCAACATCTTAAAAAAATCAATCCGAAACACCGGGTCCATCCCCGCAGTCACCTCATCCAAAAGATAAAGTACGGGCTTATGTGCCACGGCAAATGCCATCTGAAATTTCATCAGCTCACCACGGGACATTTTACCAACAACTTTAGTTGGAGAAAGATTCATTTTCCTTAGTGCGTTTTGAAACAAATCCATATCCCAGTTCTCATAAAAAGCACCTAAGATTTCAGCATTCTGTGCTGCGGAACGTTCCTTTAAAAACTTATTTTCTTCTGATACAAAGCCGATTCTGTTGTTTAAATAAGCATGGTTGTTATGAATATCTTCGCCACCAATACGGATCGTTCCGCTGTATTTTTTTTGTGGATTTATGATGTAATCTATCAGCGTTGTTTTTCCCGCACCATTTTTCCCGGCAAGTCCCATAATATATCCGGCCGGAAGCGAAAAAGTGACATCCTCTAGATGAAATTTCTTTGACGTTCCGGTTACATGTTCAAATTCCAGTAACATCCTTATTCTCCTCTTTCTTTGTGTTTTACTGCGGCATGTTCCACAATCTCTGCCACTGCCTCATTACTATTTACTCACGCTCTGTGTTGTACATGGTTTCTGCCATTTCTATAAATTCCTCACAGGTAAGCCCTGCGCTTTTTGCCCCAATAATTAATTCCGCTAATCGTTCTTCTATCATCATAAGCTGCTTCTCCCTCAAATAATCCGTGTTGTACTCACAAACATAAAACCCCTTTCCTGCAACAGAACGTATTAATCCTTCTTTTTCCAGTTCCTCATAAGCACGCTTTGTTGTGATAACACTGACCTGCAATTCTCCTGCCAGTGCCCGGATAGACGGCAGTGCCTCGCCGGTTTTTAATTCGTTTGTCACAATCGCATTTTTTAATTGATTTACTATCTGCTCGTAAATTGCAAGTGTGCCCTGCGGTTGTATGATTATCTTCATATCATCCCTCACTTCTAATCTTAAACAATAACTTTTTTATTCTGCCTGCCATTTTAGTGCTTTGTCTTGTTTGCTTCCAATCTCATTGTTTTTTCGTAATCCGTAGTATTCTCTACGATAACCGGATAATAACGCACAACCAAAATATCCAAAATAATTAAAATCATCGATGAAACTCCCAGAAAAATACCAAATCCTATTGTCAATGTATCATCTACCATCAGAATATTTGCTAATAAAACAATTAGCGAACCAGCTATTCCCAAAATATTGATTGTATAAAGCCCTTTCAGTTTTTCATCCTTTACACGCTTTACTGCACCATTTTCTTCTCTACTCCAGACACTGCCTTCCCAAGAAGTAATGGAACCACACAATAGCATAGAAACTAATGCCAGAATGTTTAATCCTATTATAACCGGATGACTTTTCTTAAGACTAATTGCAATACCGCTTCCCGCTAAACCTAAAATAAAAGGAACAAGCAACCGCACCGCAAATAATTCATGCACATATTTTTTTCTTTCTTTATCTTCCATCGGACATAGAAACATCTGCTTTGGCAATTGCATTGGAACAACGGTTAATGTCATAATTCCAAAAAGAATCGGTATAATGACAACATAGTAAGTTGCCAATCCCCCATGTTCATTCAGATCCAGCAGTATTGGAAAACAGGTCAACATATAAATATATATCCACCATGCACTAAAGTTGCTATGTACCTTTTTAATATTTTTCCAATTTAAATATCCCAAATAATCATAAATTACCTTTTTTAACATTTGCATCCTTCTCCCTGTCTCTAATCATAATTCCATTCACCTTTTCTCTTGGTGATGTAATACATCAATTCCTCTATTGTTGGATAATTCACCTGCAAGCTTCCATAAGAAAATCGTCTTCTGTGGCGTACTAACGCTTTCGAACCATATTCTCCCTGTTCCATATGAATCACACTTTCCGGTGGAAGCAATTTTAATTTATATGCATCTCCTGATATAATGCGGTAACGCTCCTTCATTTCCTCTATATCCAGTGAAAAAAGCATTTTTCCATTTTCCAGATAAGTAATATAATCCGCTATCCGATCTAAATCCTCGGTCAGATGCGTTGCTAAAATCACACTGTGTTCACCATCTGCAATAAATGCTTTTAATGCTGAAAAAAATTCCTCACGAAATTCCGGGTCAAAATTGCCGGTTGGTTCATCTAATATTAAAAGCTTTGGCTTATGCGATAGTGCGAATGCAAACTGAAATTTTAGTTCCTCTCCCTTTGACAAACCTTTGTATTTCCGATTTGCATCTAATTCGAAACGTTCCAAATATTCTGCCAATAGCTTTGCATCATAATTTTTATAATATTTTCCGCAATAATCTGCGTTTTCCTGCAAGGTACGGTACTCTTCAAATAACCGTTCCTGCAAAACCGTTCCCACTTCTTCTCTGATACTTTTTTCGCTCGCGTCATAGGTTTTGCCCTCAATTACTACTGTCCCGTTTGCCGGCTTGTAAAGTCCAAGCAGTAAATGAATCAGTGTTGTTTTTCCCGAACCATTCGGTCCAATCAATCCCATAATATAACCCTTTGGCAATTCCATTGTCATTTCTTCTAAACAAAAACTGCCTAGATGTTTTGTGACATTTGAAACTTCTACTGTATTTTCCCGCTTCATCATTTCCATACTGTAAACCATACCTTTCATTTCACCACTTGTTTTAAAAGACAATCTGTTTCCGCCAGCATCGTGCTGTATATATTTCATACGTGTTGTGTAAATATACTGTATATATAAATATATACAGTATATTTACAGATGTGTCAACAGTTTTTATACTAATTTAAAGCAGTTGTTTTATCCTGAATCGTTATCTTATACAATTAAAATTATAGATTTATCTAAATTACTGAATAACTTATAAAGCAAAAAGCGTATCAGGAAACTCATTCCTGATACGCTTTTCTGTTACTTATAATAACTTCTTAGTCTGATGTTAAATCTGCCAACTTGTCTTTTACAGTGTTTGCAGTCTGACGAATCACATCAGAAGATGCTGCAATCTGTTGTGTTGCTGCTGCCAAATTCTGTGTTCTGTCATTTACTCCTGCAACGACACCCATTAAGTCTGTTGTTTCTTTTAGTATCTCCCGGATAGATGCCAAAATCTTCGTCTGGTTGTCATTGCTCTTAGAAGCTGTTTCTTTAGAACCGGTTGCTAAAACATTAATCTGATCTGCAACTACGGCAAATCCACGTCCTGCCTCACCGGCACGGGCAGCCTCGATACTAGCATTTAATGCAAGCAGATTGGTCTGTGATGCAATGGATACTACTTCGTTGTTGTTTGCTTCAAGCTCATCCATTAACAGTTCAATCTGATGCATGGAATCATTTAGTTTCTCACAGAATTCAATGACATTCTGTACCTCAGAAGAAATGGATGTACTTTCATTTGCATTGCTTTCATTACCATCTGCCATATCATCCACAGACTGATAGAGATTCTCAAACAATTCATTAACTTCGTTAATAATCACTGCTGTTTTCTCTTTCTGTACCTGAATCACTTCATTTTCCTCTCTTACTTCTTTTGCAAGTGCAAGAGCATGATTCTTTTCTTCTTCTACCTCGCTCTTGATGAAATGGATACAATTCTCTTTGCGGCTAAATCCATTGTGGATTGCGCATGCCATCTCATAACAGGTCTCATATCCGCAACAGCCACAATTTATTTTCTGGGATTCTGCTGTTGTTTTGTTCATATCCTGATAAACCTGATTCAGTTCATCATTGCTTGGTGTAAGATACTGACATTCTTTCGAACGGTCTGTGTATTTTCTTAAGTAATCATTCAGATTTAATTTTGCAAACTGCTTATTTAACTTTTTCAGGCGCTGTGCCGGTGTCAGTTTTCTTGACCATACACCGACTCCGGCATTCTTTGTACTTGTTTCCTTAATTTTCTGAATGTTGTAAAAGGCTTCGTCAGTTTCCGCTTTTTCAGGTTCCACCGCTGTTCCGTAAAGACATCCTTCTCCACAATTTAATGCATCTAGGAATAAGAACTTTGTTTTGCCGGACGCAATGTCGTTTTTATTCTTCTGCAAATAATGATATACATGTTTCTCGCCTTCTACCTGACGAATATATACATCTTCTCCTAAGAACCAATAAACATTTTCCTTTAAACCACCCGGCATTGGATATACAGAACCAAGTCCGTATTCAATTTCATCCTTACAAAGATTACCGGAAATATGATTCTTTCTCACATACTTCATCAGATGGTCAAATGTCACGTTATATGTAATATAGCCCTTATTGTTCGGGTCATCAATTTCATTCTTCTTGGCAATACATGGACTGATAAATGCAAGCTTATCCGTAATTCCCATTTCCTTCTTTGCATAAATAGCTGCGCACATCATAGGACTCTGTACAGGAAACAGCTTTGGTAATAATTCCGGCGCATAACGTTCAATGTAACCGACAATTGCAGGACACGGCTGTGAAATTCCTCCCACAAAATTATTCTGCTGTACATAATTCAAATATCCCCAGGTGGTAATATCCGCACCAAAGGATACACTTATCATACGGTTTACGCCAAGTGCTTTCAAACCGCCTAATACAGATTCATATTCCCTCGGATAATTTGCTAAAAAAGCCGGCGCAATCAGAATTGAAATTTTCTCGCCTCTCTTTAAGTCAGCGAAGAACTTTTCTGTATCATCATTAAATTCTCTTGCTCCATGCTCACAGGCATCCAGACAGGCACCACATGCGATACACTTTACTTCATCTACAGCAATAAAATCTCTTCCATCCGCTGTGGTTGAAATATTTGCTCCTACACAGCTACATGCCCGAATACATTTGTTACATCCGATACATAAATCATTCGTGTATACCAACTGCATCTTCATTTCTCCTTTGCAACTAACATGATGTATCTTCTATTCTTTTTGTTACTCTTTACTTCGTCACTTCACAAATTCTAATACTTTTTTCTATTATAGCACTTTTTAGTACTTTCGTACAATATTTTTTTCTAAAAACCGTTTAAAAAACATCAAAATCACATCTGTTTTTTTTAGATAAAAAAATCTCGCTTGCGTGATTCTCGCGGAGCGTTTTTGCTTTATGAAAAAAGCTTTCACGCATTAGCGTGACAAGGTCTTTCCTATAAAATGAAACCCCCGCAAACCAGCATTCGGTTTGTGGGGGCTCTATTAAATATTCTTTACTTTTGCAATATCGATTGGTGTTAACTCTTTTGTTGCTGTCTCTAAGCTTCTCGCTAAGGCATTTGCAGTATCCATTGCTGTGATACAGTACACGCCTGTCTCAATTGCGTTACGGCGGATTAAAAAACCGTCACGGCTCTTATCACCATTTCCCTGTGTCGGGGTATCGATAACAAGATCAATCTTATGTCCTAAAATTAAGTCCATAACGTTTGGTGATTCCTGTGTAATCTTATTGACACGCAGGGCATTTACGCCATGCTCCTGTAAATATTTTGCAGTACTTCTTGTTGCGTAAATCTTGTAGCCTAACGCTTCAAAACGTTTTGCAACGCCAACAGCTTCCGGCTTATCAGCATCCTTTACTGTCATAATCATCTGTTTATGCTTTGGAAGCTGTACACCGGCACCTAAGAATGCTTTGTATAACGCTTCATTAAAGGTTGTTGCAATACCAAGACACTCACCAGTAGACTTCATTTCCGGTCCTAAAGAAATCTCGGCACCACGAAGCTTCTCGAAGGAGAATACCGGCATCTTGATTGCAATGTAATCTGCTGACTTTGCCAGACCCGGCTCATATCCCATTCCACGGATAGTATCACCAATGATAACTTTTGTTGCAAGGTCAACAATCGGAATGCCTGTTACTTTACTGATATATGGCACAGTTCTTGACGAACGTGGATTTACCTCGATAACATATACCTGCTCGTCCATAACAATAAACTGGATGTTAATCAAGCCTACAACGTGCAATGCTTTTGCAAGACGTTTTGTATATTCCACAATCATCTCTTTTACTTCTTCGCTGATGGTTGGTGCAGGATATACGGAAATACTGTCACCGGAATGTACACCGGTACGCTCAATATGTTCCATAATACCAGGGATTAAAATATCGTTTCCATCACATACAGCATCCACTTCAATTTCTTTTCCCTGCAAATATTTATCTACAAGGATTGGATGATCCTGTGCAATACGGTTGATGATTCCAATAAATTCTTCAATCTCTTCATCGTTGAAGGCTATCTTCATACCCTGTCCGCCTAATACATAGGATGGACGAACAAGTACCGGATAACCTAAACGATGTGCAACCTCTTTTGCTTCTTCTGCTGTAAAAACAGTTCCGCCTGCTGCTCTTGGAATTCCTGTTTCCTCTAAGATTTTATCAAATAATTCACGGTCTTCTGCTGCGTCTACATCTTCAGCTTTTGTACCGAGAATCTTAACACCCATTTTCATAAGGCTTTCTGTTAACTTAATCGCTGTCTGTCCTCCGAACTGTACCACTGCTCCATCCGGCTTCTCTAAACGAACGATTGCTTCCACATCCTCCGGTGTTAATGGTTCAAAATAAAGCTTATCTGCAATATCAAAGTCTGTAGATACTGTTTCCGGGTTGTTGTTTACGATAACAGTTTCCCAGCCTTCTTTCGCAAATGCCCATGTACTGTGTACGGAGCAATAGTCAAACTCAATACCCTGTCCGATACGGATTGGACCGGAGCCAAGTACTAATACTTTTTTGTTTGGATGAGTCTCTGCTGCTTCATTTTCGCTGCCGAATACAGAATAGTAATATGGTGTGGTGGCTTCAAACTCTGCGGCACAGGTATCTACCATTTTGTATGCTGCGACAATGCCGTTGTCATATCGCATATCATGAATTTCTTTTTCTGTTTTTCCGGTCAGTTTGGCAATCACATTATCCGGGAATTCAATGCGTTTTGCTTCTTTTAATAATTCCACAGTCAGAGGTCCTTTTCTTAATGCCTCTTCCATCTCTACAATGATTGCTAATTTATCAATGAACCAGTGATCAATCATGGTAATCTCATGGATTCGGTCATAGCTCATGCCACGACGGAGCGCTTCTGCAATTACCCAGATTCTACGGTCATCTACAATACGAAGCTGTTCTTCGAGTTCTTCTTTACTTAATGCAGTAAAGTTATATGACATTAAGCTGTCTACATGCTGCTCTAAAGAACGAATCGCTTTCATTAATGCACCTTCGAAGTTGTTGCAGATACTCATAACCTCTCCGGTTGCCTTCATCTGTGTTGTTAAGGTTCTCTTTGCTGTGATGAATTTATCAAATGGAAGTCTTGGAATTTTTACTACACAGTAATCTAACATTGGTTCAAAGCTGGCGTAAGTTTTTCCCGTGATTGCGTTTTTGATTTCATCTAAGGTATAGCCTAATGCGATTTTAGCTGCAACCTTTGCAATTGGGTACCCTGTTGCTTTAGACGCTAAAGCAGAAGAACGGGATACACGAGGATTTACCTCAATAACGCAGTATTCAAAGCTGGTCGGATGCAGGGCATACTGTACATTACATCCACCGGTAATATTTAATTCAGAAATAATGTTAAGTGCAGATGTACGAAGCATCTGATATTCTTTATCTCCTAATGTCTGGGAAGGTGCAACTACGATAGAGTCACCTGTATGAACACCAACCGGGTCGATATTTTCCATGTTACATACGGTAATGCAGTTACCATTGGCATCACGCATTACTTCATATTCAATTTCCTTCCAGCCGGCGATACAACGCTCTACCAAAACTTCACCAACACGACTTAAACGAAGTCCGTTTGTTAAAATTTCTACTAACTCTGTTTCATTGTGGGCGATACCACCGCCACTTCCGCCTAATGTGAAAGCAGGACGAAGTACTACCGGATAACCAATGGTATTTGTGAATTTGATACCATCCTGTACATTATTTACAACAAGGGATGCTGCACATGGCTCTCCGATTTTTTCCATTGTATCTTTAAATGCCTGACGGTCTTCTGCCTTAAAAATTGTTTCAGCAGTGGTACCAATCAGCTTTACACCATATTTTGCAAGGATTCCCTTTTCCTCTAATTCCATACCAAGGTTAAGTCCTGCCTGTCCGCCTAAGGTCGGAAGTACGCTGTCCGGTTTTTCCTTTGCAATAATCTGTTCTAATACATCTACGGTCAATGGCTCGATGTAAACCTGGTCCGCAATTTCTTTATCTGTCATGATTGTTGCAGGATTGGAATTTACCAATACTACTTCAACGCCCTCTTCCTTTAAAGAACGGCACGCCTGAGTTCCTGCGTAGTCAAATTCTGCTGCCTGTCCGATAACGATTGGACCGGAACCAATTACAAGTACTTTTTTAATTTCTTTATTTCTAGGCATTTTTATATCCTCCCTATTTTTCAGAATCCTGCCGGCTAATCCGCCGGAAAAATTGTTATCGCTGTCTTATTTTTGATCCATCATTTTGATAAAACGGTCAAACAGATAGCCGGAATCCTGTGGTCCCGGACATGCTTCCGGGTGGAACTGTACCGTAAAAATATTTTTTCCTACATATTCTAAGCCTTCGTTTGTTCCATCATTGACATTCACAAATGCCGGCTTTGCTATTGCAGGATTAAGCTTTTCTGTATCAACCACATATCCATGATTCTGTGAGGAAATGTAAACGCGGCCGGTCTGTAAATCCTTTACCGGATGATTGCCTCCGCGGTGGCCATATTTCATTTTGTGTGTATCCGCACCTGTTGCTAATGCCATCAGCTGATGACCTAAACAGATTGCAAAAATTGGTGTATCAGACTCATAAAGCTTTTTAATCTCTTTAATAATCTCAGTACATTCCTTTGGATCTCCAGGACCGTTACTTAACATAATACCGTCCGGATTAGTACTTAAGATTTCTTCTGCTGTGGTATGTGCCGGATAAATGGTCACTTCACAGCCTCTTTTATTTAATGACTGGGCAATATTGTTTTTCGCACCGAAATCAAGTAATGCTACTTTCTTTCCGCGGCCGGATAATACTCTTTTTTCTTCACAGGTTACTTTGTCTACAACATTTCCTGTGGTATATGCTTTCAGCTGGGGAATAATTTCTTCAATATTATAATTCTCATTTGTGGTAATCATACCATTCATAGTACCCTTCTCACGAAGAATCTTTGTAAGGGCACGGGTATCAATTCCTGCAATTCCCGGAATATCGTGCTTTGCAAGAAAATCCTGAATCGTTCCTTCACATCGGAAATTGCTTGGCATCCTTGATAATTCTCTTACGATGTAACCATCCGGCCAAGGCTTCCCTGATTCCATATCCGGTGTAATTCCATAATTACCAATTAATGGATAGGTCATAACAACTGCCTGTCCTGCATAGGACGGATCCGTTAAAACCTCTAAATATCCTGTCATTGATGTGTTAAAAACGATTTCACTAATGACTTCTCTTGTGGAGCCAATGCTCGTTCCTGTAAATACATTCCCATCTTCGAGTATTAAAAAAGCTTTCATTCTTCCCTCTCATTCTGTCGCTTTAGCGGCTATTAAAATAGTGGAAATTTGTGCTTTACACAAATTCTGGATTGAAAGAAATGTATTTCTTTCAACCTCTGTCTTTCTTTTTTTTCCAAAAAAAAAAACGTTTCCGTTTTTCCTGCACTGGTAGCCGGACTTTGCCTCCATTGGCTACACTTCTATATATACTTATAAGAAACACGCTGCACGAGTTTCTCAGATTTGCAGAGTATTCCTGTCTGCTTATCCCTAAATTGTATAGAGTTTATCATATCAGCCGACTTTTTTCAACCTTTTCAACTTTTAAAAAATGCCGAGATTTTTCTGCAAAATCCTCTTTTTTTATACATTATGGACAATCCTGTTTTTTCTTTTAATTGACTTTCCATTATATGGATGTTACCATAGTACTAAATCACTATTTTAAAAGGAGGATCTATTTATGAATATCAAAAGACGACTCTCATTATTCCTGTGTCTTGTATTAGCATTTACTACTATTTGCTTCACAGGACCACAGGAAACAAAGGCAGCATCAACTGTTACTTTTTACGGAATTGGAGCCAACTCTTCCCTCAAAGAAATTCAGGTATATAAAGATTCTAAAAATCTTTATGCAGGTGATTTCATCTATGCCTTTGATTCTTCCGGAAAATACTATGGCTATTTGTCCATGAACAGCGGTGTTACATATAAGAGTAGCAAAACATCTGTCGCTACCGTTAATAGCACCGGAAAACTTACACTCAAAGGAACCGGTACTACAACTATTACTGTAAAATTTAAGGGACAGTCAGTAAAATACAAATTAAAGGTAGTCAGCAAAAAATCTTCCATTACTAAAAATATTATATATTATTCAAGCAGTTACATTGATAAAGTTGAAAGTGAAGCCAAATCATATCTTTCTGCTACCGGTACTGTTACAAAAATTACTACTTCAAACCGTTATAAAATTTTAAATGCCTATAAAAATTACGATTATTCATATAATACCGGCTACAGCAGCGATTATAATACTAACGGAACCTATACCTACTATGTGTACTCTCCAAGCGCAGTTCATGCAAATGCTGTCTGCAACGCACTTAGTATGTATGCTTCAGACCGGAACCCATTTTCCACACATTCTTCAAAATGCTTTAAGATAAAATCTATTTCCGGAAAAAATAAAAAGGTTACCGTTACTTTAAAGGATAAGGTGTCAGAGGATCAGATTTTTGGTTCGAATTACGATTTTAGTTGGGATTCCTATGTAAAAAAATCTAACACTCACACTTTCCCAATTTACATTCAGGATACCACAACCAAATATAAATATTATGCTGTTGCAACCATCAACAAAGGTTCTAAGACAATGAGCATCGAAATTAAGAATATGAAATTGAAAAAAGGACGAAAATACAAATTAGTTGATTATACTTACAATTCATGGCTGGATGGTACAGTAAATAAAACAGTTACGTTCAAAGCCAAATAATCAAATCAAATATATATTTTAGAAAAAGAGTGCGTTCTGTGCACTCTTTTTTCTTCTCCTTTTCTGTGATACACTAGAATAAAATACCTAAATTGGAGCGTACAAATGAAAAAACAAAAAACTTCCCAGAAAACGCAAAAACATTTTAATGATTTACTACTGCCAATTGTCCTTATTTTGTGTTTCCTTCCCTTTTTGGTCTACATGGCAGAATATGATTACGGTTACAACGACTATCTCTGGCACTCTGACAACAGCGTATTACAGGATTTCTATACCTATTACCGAAGCATTTGCTTTTTGATAATAGTATTCTTCTTAGTCGTTATCCTGGCTTTTCGCCTGTCACTTTATAAAGAAGACACGAAAGACTTTAAACTCTTTTTTCCTCTGATTGGATATGGATGCTTTGTGCTGCTTTCCTCAATTTTTTCTATGAATCCGAAAGCAGCCTGGCTCGGAAACTTCTGTGAGTTAGAAGGTGCCTTTGTTCTGCTTGGCTATTGTTTGGTAGCCTTTTACACCTATCAGATTATGAAAAAAACAGATTATGAGACAATTGCACGAGCAATTCGCGTTATGTTTGTTCTGATAAGCATTGTTGGTTGGTTTCAGGTCTTTAAGCATGACCTATTAAATTATGAATGGGTACAAAAAATTGTCATGTCTGACTACTTTTTCGAAGAATATGGTGGAATGGTGGAGGATGTCTTTACCGGAAACAACGTATTTTTAACACTTTATAATCCAAACTATGCCGCCGTTTTCCTTGTGATGTTCTCCTGCGTATTTTTTATTTTTACAATTTATGCCAAGGATTTGAAAAACAGGATTTTAAATGGCCTCTTACTTTCAGACGCTCTTATTTTATGCTGGTTCACTTACACACGAGCCGCGCTTGTTTCAGTTGTTGTAGTGTTGGCTGTTTTTATTACGATACTGATTCAAAAAAGACAAAAAAGCATCTTTAAATATATGTTTCCTTCTATCCTTAGTCTGTTTGCCTTGCTTTTTATCATTGATTATGCAATGGGTGGAAAGTTCATCGGAAGACTGGTTGATGAAGAAAAAAGCACGAGTCTTGAGCAAATTCTAACCACAGAGCGTGGCGTGGAAATTACTTATGAGAGCGAAACTTATATTCTTTCTTTTTCGGATGATAATACCTCGGTATGTCTGACCGACTGCTCAGGAAATGATATTTTGGCAGCACAGACATCCTCCGGCGAAATGCAGCTGCCTTTTGCAGCGAACGCTTATGCAACAGTCACCGACTGGGATGGTTATACAATGATGCTGGTATATCTTGAGAATACTACTTTACAGTTTATCGAAGAAGATGGTATCTATTACTACTATACCGATTGGGGAAAAATCGATAGCATGGTAGAAATCCCGCACATCGATTTCAATGGTCTGGAATCCCTAGGAAGCGGGCGTATTTACATCTGGTCACGTATCCTTCCAATGCTAAAGAATTATATTTTTATCGGTAGCGGACCGGATACCTTTGCTGAGGTGTATCCACAGAACGACTATGTAGGAAAGATGATTTATGCAGAGAATCCAGGACGAATTATGGAACGTGCCCACAATGATTATCTGATGCGCTGGGTTCAGACCGGTCTTCTTTCTCTGGTATGTCTGCTGATTTTCTATGGAATGTTTTTCAAGAAATGCCTACCATATTATAGAGCGAGCTCTTTAGAAAGCACAGATAGCCAATTAGGATTTGGCTGTCTGCTTGGATGTATTGGATATTTGGTCTGCTGCTTTTTCAGTGACTCAACAGTTTATACAACACCTGTATTCTATGTCTTTATCGGACTGGCTTTAGCAGCTGCGTATAAAGAACAATCATAGTTATAGAAGAAAAACGGATGGTTACACCCAAACCATCCGTTTTTTCTTCTATTTTTTAATATATTATTTATTCATTTTCTTCGTCTGATTCATCCTTTGCCCAGCCATAAGCATATTTTACGGCTTTCTTCCAGCCCTTACGCTTTGCATTGCGGTCTTTTTCTTCCATTTCCGGTTCAAAAACCCTCTCAAGCTTTTTATTATTGATGACATCTTCTTTATTTTTCCAATAACCAACTGCAAGTCCTGCCAGGTATGCCGCTCCCATTGCCGTTGTTTCTACACAGTCAGGGCGCTTCACCGGGGCATCAAGAATGTCCGCCTGAAGCTGCATTAAAAAATTATTTGCACTGGCACCACCGTCTACATTTAAAGAAGAAAGCTCCACACCTGCATCTGCCCGCATCGCGTCGATGATATCGCATACCTGCAATGCAATGGATTCTAGGGTTGCACGGATAATATGGTTCTTATTGGTTCCACGGGTCATCCCTACAATTGTACCTCTTGCATACTGATCCCAGTGAGGTGCACCTAGTCCGGTAAAAGCCGGAACAACATAGCAGCCATTGGTATCCTGCACCTTTCCTGCCATGTATTCCGAATCTGCGGAGGAGTCAATGAGCCGCATATTATCACGAAGCCATTGAATTGCTGCTCCTGCCACGAAAATGGATCCTTCCAGTGCGTAATTGATTTTGCCATCTAAGCCCCACGCAATGGTGGTAACAAGTCCGTTCTTGGAAAATACCGGTTTTTCCCCTGTATTCATCAGTAAAAAACAACCGGTTCCATAAGTATTTTTTGCTTCTCCCGGTTCAAAACAGGTTTGCCCGAAAAGTGCCGCCTGCTGGTCACCTGCTGCTCCTGCGATTGGAATTTCTGCTCCTAAATATGTTTTGTCTGTATATCCATAAACCTGACTGGATGGTACAGGTGTCGGAAGCATGTTTTCCGGTATCTTGAGTTCCTCTAAAATCTCTTTATCCCAGCACAAATCATTGATATTAAAAAGCATGGTTCTGGATGCATTGGAATAATCGGTGACATGAACCGCTCCTTTGGTAAGCTTCCAAATCAGCCATGTTTCCACCGTTCCAAATAAAAGCTTACCTTCCTCTGCAAGTATTCTTGCACCTTCTACATGATCCAAAATCCATTTAATCTTTGTTGCAGAAAAATAAGCGTCAATCATTAAGCCTGTTTTCTGTCGATAAGTCTCCTCTAGCCCTTTCTTTTTCAAAGCATCAGCAATATCTGCGGTTCTACGGCATTGCCAAACAATCGCGTGATAAACCGGCTCACCGGTCTCTTTATTCCAGACAATTGCCGTTTCACGCTGGTTTGTAATACCAATTGCTGCAATGTTTTCCGCTGTCGCACCAATCATATACATAGCTTCTACCGATACTCCGAGCATGGATGACCAGATTTCATTCGCATCATGCTCTACCCAGCCCGGATTTGGGAAAAACTGTCGGAATTCCTTCTGTGCCATCGAACAGATTTCCCCTGCTTCATTAAATAAAATACAGCGGTTGCTAGTGGTCCCCGCATCCAGCGCCATTACATATTTTGCCATACCATCTCCCCTTGAAATTTAGAGTTCTGCGATGAATTCCTCAACTAATTTTGCGCAGTGCTCTGCTGCTTTACGCTCAAAGGTTGGATAATCCATTTCAGCAGAATCATCTGCTTTATCTGAAATTGCTCTTAAAATAACAAATGGAACTTTATTTAAGTAAGCTGCCTGTCCAATTGCAGCGCCTTCCATTTCGGTACAAAGTCCCCGGAAGTTTGACGAAATACGGTCTTTTACCGCTTTATCGCAGATAAACTGATCTCCACTTACAATTCTTCCGGAAAATACTTTAATTTCCGTATTTACTTTTTCACAAACGCTCTTTGCTAATGCACTCATGCGCTCATCTGCCGGGAAATTCAAAGTTCCAAGCTGTGGAATCTCTCCTAATGCATATCCAAAGCCTGTGGCATCCACATCATGCTGTAACACATCTTGGGACACTACAATATCTCCGATATCAATTGCTGCATCTAAAGAGCCTGCCACACCTGTATTAATAATATGTGTCACTTCAAATAAATCTACTAAAATCTGTGTGCAGATTCCAGCATTTACTTTTCCTACACCGCTTCTTACGATAACAACCTCAACCCCATTTAAGGTTCCTTCAAAGAACTCCATTCTTGCTTTTGTGGTAGTAGATGTTACGTTCATTTTTGATTTTAATGTTTCAACTTCGAGCTCCATTGCTCCGATAATTCCGATTTTTTTCATGTTTTACCTCATTTCTGCAATATTTTTGTGCATACACTAGAAAACTATGCGAAACACGCTTTCGATCTTCTTGTATCGCGGTGCTTGCCACTTCAGTAAATTATAACAAAAAAAGAGCCTTAATACTATATATCAAAGCTCTTTTTCCTATTACTTTTTACATCTCAAGCAAATATTCAATTAAATTATGACCTTCTGCAACAAAGTTATCTGTTGCTCCCGCTTCTTTTTCATTGTAATGCCAGCTGTTGTTCTGTGGTTTTCTACTATCATACAAAAGGTATGGTACATTCTCTGCAGTATGTGTGCGCAAACTAATTGGTGTTGGATGATCCGGTAAAATCACAAGGCGGAATTCTTCCCCTGCTGCCTCTAAGCCCTCAACGATTGGTTTGATAATTCTTTCATCAAGACGCTCGATTGCTTTAACCTTTTTCTCAACGCTTCCCTGATGTCCCATCTCGTCCGGACCTTCTAAGTGTACATATACAAAATCGTAATTGTCTTTGGTCAATACATCAATTGCTGCCTGGGCTTTTCCTTCATAATTGGTTTCTAAACCGCCGTTTGCTCCGTCTACATTGATTACTTTCATGGAGGTGCCAACTGCGATTCCCTTTAATAAATCTACGGCAGAAATCATTGCACCTTTTACTTTTGCACGCTCTTCGAAAGGATAAAGTGCAGGTTTTGTTCCTGCTCCCCAGAACCAGCAGGAGTTTGCCGGATTTAAGCCTTTTTTCTTGCGTTCTACATTAATTGGATGATTTACAAGAATATCATAGCTCTTTTTCATCATCTCATATAATGCCGGAACTTCCGGCATTTTATCGCCGATGCACTGTCCTAAAACATCATGTGGCTGTACTAAATCTACCACTTCTCCTTTATCCCAAATCAGACAATGGCGGTAGCTTGTTCCCAAATAAAATTTGAACTCATCTGTCTCTAATTCTTTTCTAACTGCTTCTAATAAAACTGCACAATCCTCTGTGCTGATTTCGCTAGAGCTGTGGTCGATAATGGTACGCTCCTCGTATGCATCTTCTTCCTCTGATAATGTTACAAAGTTGCAGCGTAATGCAATGTCAGTATCTTTCATTGGAACGCCGATAGAAAGTGCCTCCAACGGAGAACGGCCGGAATAGAATTTTCTTGGGTTATATCCAAGTACTGAAAGGTTGGCTGTATCACTTCCCGGTTTCATGCCATCCGGGATTGTATGTACCATTCCGATTTCGCCCTTTGCTGCAAGTTCATCCATTTTTGGTGTTGCAGCATATTCTAATGGTGTTTTACCATCTAAGCTTTCAATTGGCAAATCTGCCATTCCATCGCCGAGTATTACTAAATATTTCATAATTGATTCTCCTCATATATCTCTTTAATTTGCTATCGCAGGCTTGCCGCCGGCACAAATTTACACAAAGCAGGCAGGTATTTCCTGCCTGCTTTATCTTTCTATTTATTCTGCAAAACGGATGGTTGAACGAACATCAGAAAGAGTTGCAATTTTCTCTGCAAACGCTTCTTCTGTCATTTTTGCTGTTACAAATCCAAGCTCGCCGCTTACGCCTTCTGCTTCTACATAATCTACATTTCCAAATACAGCTTCTACTGCTGCTTTGTCAGCACCTGTTCTTACGAAGAATTTGTTTTCAGAAGCCTTGTAATCTACAAGCTCAAGTTTTTTAGAGCTCCATTCTACCGGGATGTTTTTATCTAAATTCTTTGCAATTTCAACAACGTCTGCAACAACTGCACTGGCTGTTGGAAGCTTACCTGCTCCGCTTCCGTAGAACATAGCATCACCTAATACATTTCCTTTTACAAAAATTGCGTTAAATACGCCATTTACACTGTAAAGTGGATGAGATGCCGGAAGTAATACCGGTGCAACCATAGCTGTATAGCCATTACCAACTTTTTTGCTGCTTGCTAAAAGCTTAATTGCTCTTCCCATTGCTTTTGCATATTTGATATCAGTAGCAGAAATCTTTGTGATTCCTTCTGTATGAATATCTTCAAAATCTACCTGCTGTCCGCAAACTAAAGATGTTAAAATTGCGATTTTACGGCATGCATCATAACCTTCGATATCTGCTGTTGGATCCTTTTCTGCATATCCTTTTGCCTGTGCGTCTTTTAATACGTCATCAAACTCGGAACCTTTTTCGCACATTTCTGTCATCATGTAGTTGGTTGTTCCATTAACAATACCTGTGATTTCTTCAATTTCATCTGCTGTTAAGCAGGAATTTAATGGACGGATAATTGGAATACCGCCGCCAACACTTGCTTCAAACATGAAGTTGACATTCTTTTCTTTCGCAAGTGCGATTAACTCAGCTCCCTTGTCAGCAACAAGTGCTTTGTTGGAAGTTGTTACGTGTTTTCCGGCTTCTAACATTGTTTTTACAAAAGTATATGCCGGTTCTACACCACCCATAGCCTCTACGACAATAGAAACTTCCGGATCTTCTGCGATTACTTTATAATCATGTACGATTTTTTCCTGAATCGGGTCACCTTCAAAATCTCTTAAATCTAAGATGTACTTTACCTCAATACCATCGCCCACTCTTTTTGCGATGCTGTTCTGATTGATATCTAATACCTCTACTACTCCGGAACCGATTGTTCCATATCCCATAACTGCTGCTTTTATCATGATTTTCCTCCATTTTTTCTTTTCGTGTTGTACCGCGCAAAAGTGTTTATTTATACCTTATGTATTATGTGTTTTTCCTATTCGCGTCCTAAGATTTTTACATAATGAATTCCGGTTTCGTCTTCAATCCGGTTCACCATCTCATCAACGTCTCCAGTTTCCGGCAAAATGTCAATACTGAGCGTTAATGTTGCAATTCCATTGATTGGAATACTCTGGTGAATGGTAAGGATATTCGCACGAAATTCTGCTACGTCTTTCAATATCACAGACAATAAACCGGGTTCATCATCTAACTGAATAACCATTGTAACAGTCTTTCCTTTTTCTGTCTCATGAAACGGAAAAATATCATCCTTATACTTATAGAAAGAACTTCGGCTGATGCCAACTCTTTCCGTTGCATCCTGGACAGATACAATTTTCCCGGAATCAAGAAGTCGCTTCGCCTCTACAACCTTAAGCAATACCTCCGGCACTGCTTTTTCTTTAAGTACATAGTATTGGCCTTTTTCACTCATTGACCTATTCCCCTTTGTTTCTATCTTACTTCTGACTGCATGTTCTTGTTACAAATACAATCAATTTGTTTTTTTACGGCTTACACTTGTCCTCATGGGAAAGATAATAACACAAAGAGGTTGCCAAAGCAACCTCTTTTTTATTATTGCACGTGATTTTTTTCACAAACTACAAATTCTATTCTTTTTCCCATTTTAGAACTTTCGCCCGCTACCTCCATGAGAACGTCCACTACTGCTTCTATGAGTACTGCTTCGTCCACTGCTGTGACTGCCGCCACCTCCGCTGCTGGACTGAATCCTGCGCTGTGTATGTGTTACATTGACAAGCTGGTCCTGTCTGTGGGTCAAATTTACTTTTCCATATTTATGATAATCATACTTATCTGTATTAAATTTCAGGCGATATTTTCCAACAATGAACACATAGAAAACAACACCCACAATGACAGCAATAATAAGTGCTCCTGCTAATTCCATCAAAGAAATTCCATGATAATATGATCGCTCACCGATCTCTGTATCATAATTATACTGCCCTTCTTCAATGCCCTTGTCATAATAGTATTCTACATCATAAAGCATTGTACCAAAGCATGAAAAATATTCAGCATCTACAACTTCATCATAGCACTCATCAAAGATTGCATCTTGTCTTTTGTCTGTCAAATAACGAATTGACTCTCCACAGGTAGAAATATAAACCTCGCGATTATCCATATCAATTAAAAGGACTACTCCGCTGGCATCTTCTGCCGTGTTCTCATCAAAAAAGTCATCTGCATAAGCAGTTGCACTTTTTCCCTCTGCATCTGCTGTTGTTACCACAAAAATATCCCAGCCTGTTTTTGCTTCCAATTCGCTGACTTCTTCCGATAATACTGTTTCTTCTTCGTCTGTTAAAAGATCTGCCCCATCGGTAACATTCTCTGCTGTTTCTGTTGCCGCATAAACGGGCATTCCAACAAAAAGTACCACTCCTAAAAACAGCATAATGCTATTTATTATTTTTTTTCTCATAAGATAAACCCTCCAATCAGACCTGCCACAAAAATACCTGCTGTAATCAGCAGACTTGTTAAAGTCACTTTCTTATAGTCGATTGGCAGTTCACCACATACCTCACCGGTCTGTCCGTTCATGGAGTAGTAATAAACTGTTCCGTTTTTTCCTTTATATGTAACTGTCCATACAGGAAGCAGGCAGTAATACCAGCCTTCTTTCCTTGGAATCACGTGAAAGCTTTCTATCGTTGAAGAAGAATATTCTATTGTTTCCCTCATCAGCTTTTTCGCAGAGTCCTGCATTTCACTCTGCATTTTTCCCTGTACCTCGCTTTGTTCAATATCTCTTCGCTCTGCCTGAAAACCGGAAAGGTATCCCATGTTAAAATCTATCATTTTGCTAAAATCATATGGCATAATTCCGTTTGCCAGCTTTGCATTTGCTTTTTTCAGCGCATTCTCTGTCAGATTCTTTAACATGATTTCACCTTCACGTTCTACATGAAAATGTTTTGTTTCCGTATGCTGTATGTCTCCTGTTCTCCAGGTGCGCACTTTTCTTGCGCTGGCACTCATTTTGCCATCCAATTCTACATTATAAAGCCAATATGGAAAATATACGCCACTCATGCATTCAATCTGTTTTTTATTAAAAAATGCCTTTGGAACGAATTTTTTCTTTCCAACATAATCTAAAAATCTGGTAATTGCCTGTTCCTTTGTAATTTCAAAAGGTATCACTTTATTCGGAAGATACTTTCCTTCCAGCTTTCCACCTAAAATAACAGGATTGTGGCAATAATAGCAGAAGGTTGCTGCTGTTGTTTCATCTGTTACAATTTCTGCACCCCAGCTTGGGCAGGAATAAATCACTGCATCCTTCTCTACTGCCTTCTCATCTGTCCGTTTTTCTTCTCCGTCAAAATTTTCTTCATACTCCCCTGCCAAACCGTCATCCACAGTCTGTGTTCCGACTTCCGGCTCTAATTTCCCCAATTCTTCTTCTGTAAATTGAGCGAAACAATATTCGCATTTGAAATTTTGTGTTTCCGGAGAAAATACAAGCTCACCATCACAATTTGGGCATTTAAAACTAACTATCGCCATTATTTTCCTCCATATGTAAATTTTGCGGCTGTTTCTTCATTACAGCCGCAAATATTATTCTTAGTTTCTTGGTTTTCCACAATTGCTGCAGAACTTTCCTTTATTTGTTTCTCCACATTCACAAGTCTATTCATCACTTGGAGCCGGTGCCGGCTTTCCACAATTGCTACAGAATTTTCCACTATTTGTCTCTCCACATTCACAGGTCCATTCTGTTTTCACAGGTTCCGGTGCCGGTTTTCCGCACTCACTGCAGAATTTTCCACTGTTATGACTTCCACATTCACATAACCATTCACCTGCTGCCACACCGGCTGCTGCAGCCGCCTGAACACCATTTCCAATAGTATTTTCCTGCATAACTGCCTGCTGCGGATTCTGTCCCATGTTAGGATTCTGATACATCTGTCCGTTCTGCTGCATCTGCATCTGAGCTAAATTCACCTGAGACGCATTTCCCATCATATTGCCTGCGGTATTCATGCCAAGTCCCATACCCATAAATCCTGCCATTGCACCATTTGCATTCGAACCTGCTGCTTCTAACCCTCTTGCAATTGCACCCTGCATATAGCCTTCGCGCACTGTTGGGTCCCCAAGCATTGCGCCCTGGTTTCTCATGTTGATAAGCTTCTGAGACTCTTCATCATAAGATACACTTGCAATTGCTGCAGACTGAATTTCCATACCACGGGTATCGCGCCAGTCATCATCTAGGATATCTGACATCTTCTTGCCAAGCTCCATAGTCTTAGCACTGATGTGTGAAATTCTTGTTCCCTCGATAGACATCTGATTGATGGAAGACTGTAACGCTTCTAAAAACTCTGATAAATACTGTTCATTAATTTCTTCAATATTAACTCTGTCTTTATTTCTTGGAATTACTTCTGCGTAGAATTTTAACGGATCAGTAATTTTAATCGAATATGTACCATGTGCTCTTAAGTTCAGCTCTGCATTGTAAAAATTGTCAAAGTAATTAATTGGATTTCTTGTTCCAAATTTAATTCCTTTGATTTCCTGTAAGTTGATGAAGAATACCTTCTGTACTGTTGGTGTCTGTCCGCCAAATTTCACACGTTCAAATGTCTCTTTTACAGTATCACCAAGCTGTCCGTTAAATAAGGATGGCATAGACGAATTGTCTACCTTGTAGTAACCAGGTTCTGCTGTATAGTCTACAACCTTACCACCATCTACTAACATCATAAACTGGTTGTCATATACATGGATTATGGAACCGTTTGAAACAGTATTGTCTGTTCCCTTTTTGTTCTGACCATTTCGAATCAGCACACCATTTGTAAAAATGGTTCTTTCCCCCATATCATTTGCCTCATAAACCTCTAACCACTGGTCTGCAAAGCCTTTTCCAATTGCCTGCGCTACTGCTTTAATAATTCCCATTCTTTTACCCTCCTATGTAGTCTCTTATACATGGTTGTAGTCCACCTCATAAAATGTATGAAGCGACCAGACTTTTATATTGATAGGCGTTACCGCCAAACCACAATATTCACAATACATTGCTCCAAGCTTTGTCACCGGAGCCCCACAATTTGGACACGTTGTTCCTACCGCATTATCAATTTCAGCTAAAGCTGCATCCTGTATATACATGAGTTCGATATTATATTTTGTCTGCTCTAGGCGGTCTGCATCTCCCTCAATCACTTTGCCATTCTGCATCTTGTAATGCATGTGCTCTACCGCACTCTGGAATGTGATAATACACTTTCCCTGCTTTTTCTCATAGCGGGCAATCTCCGTGCGGTGTACACGAATTCTCTCATACACTTCTCGAATGTCATCTGCCTGATTGGAAAGAATTCTATTTCTTACCTGATTTTTGACCTCATCTGTTCCTTCCATTAAAAGTTCAGGATTTTCCGCATCAATTGCAAGAAGTGCAGAGGATAACATCTTTTCTGCTTTTGTTTTAAATTCCTCCAGATTAAAATCCGGAAAATCCTTCTGTATCTGTGGTTCAAAAATTCTTGTCATTCCAGATACGGATTTTGGTGTTCTCGCCAGCTCATCTGCCTGGCGATTAATGCCTTCCACTAGGGACTTCGTTCCAAATAACGACTGTGACACCTTTTCTATTTTGCATTTAATCACAAGGCCGGTTACACCAACAACTCCGACAACTCCGGCTACAACGATTAATCCTGTTATCACACTACTCATCATCGCCACCCATACCCTTCGGGCATCCTAGTGACAACCATTTTAAATATCCATTAATAAATAAATCAATTTTTCCATCCATAACGCTGTCTACATTACCGCTTTCAACACCGGTTCTATGGTCTTTGACCATGGTATATGGCTGCATAACATAAGAACGAATCTGATTTCCCCAGCCGATTTCCGTTACTTCCCCACGGATTCCTGCTGCTTTCTGGGCATTTTCCTGCTGTTTTAATAGATAGAGCTTTGCCTTTAACATCTGCATTGCTTTATCCTTATTCTGGAACTGGGAACGCTCATTCTGACACTGTACCACAATTCCGGTTGGATAATGTGTAATTCGAATTGCAGAAGATGTCTTATTGATATGCTGACCACCCGCTCCACTGGAACGATAGGTATCAATTCGAATATCTTCTTCATTAATTTCAATATCAATATCTTCTTCAATATCCGGCATGACATCGCAGGATACAAAGGAAGTCTGTCTTTTTCCTGCCGCATTAAAAGGAGATATGCGAACCAGACGATGGACACCTTTTTCTGATTTCAGATATCCATATGCATTTTCTCCATTGATCTGAAAAGTAATGGACTTAATCCCTGCTTCATCTCCATCTAAAGAATCTAAGACTTCTAACTGAAAGCCCTTATCATCTGCCCATCTTGAATACATGCGAAACAGCATGGCTGCCCAGTCACAGGATTCTGTTCCTCCTGCCCCTGCATGCAGGGATAGAATTGCATTGTCCCTATCGTATTCCCCTGATAATAATGTCTTGATACGGATGTTGTCATAGGTTGCAATAAATTCATTTAACTCCGCCTCAATCTCCGGAATTAAAGATTCATCATTCTCCTCATATCCCATTTCAATGAGGGTTTCTATATCTTCAAATTGTGTTGCAAGCTTTTCATAGGTTGCAACATCATCTTTCATGCTTTTTAATTCTTTCATTTTCTGCTGGGAAACTTCCGGATCATTCCAAAAATCTGCCGCTTCCATTTCCCGCTCTAATTCCTGGATTTTCTGTTCTTTATTTACCAGGTCAAAGTGAATCCCTCACTTCCTGTAGTGGATTTCTGTATGTGTTCAATGTAACCTTGAACTGGTCAAGTTCTACCACAGTATCACCTCTTTCTTATCATAATTGCCTAAGCACTTTTTATTGTAAGTGAATTGCTTTTCTTTCGCAATATTTTTCACTATTTTCCTTTTTGTATTCTGACATTACTCTGCCGCTTTGCCATCTCCTGTCAATACTTCAATTGCCTTCTGAATCTGGTTGTCATACTGCATCTCATATTCTACGCCATCTTTGTCAAGATATTCATATTCTAATTCAATATCCGGCTCAATTCCCTCACCATGAATATAATTTCCATTCGGTGTAAAATATTTTGCAGTAGTAAGCTTCACAGCATCGCCGTCATTTAAAGGAAAAATTGTCTGCACAATTCCTTTTCCAAAGGTTTTTGTTCCAATTAAAGTTCCATATTCGTAGTCCTTGATTGCTCCGGCAAGAATCTCTGCGGCACTTGCACTGTCTTCATTAATCAGTACGGCCAGCGGACACTCTAACTTTGTGCTTCCTGAAGAATTATATTCCTGACGGTTTCCGTTTTTATCCTCAGTATAAACTAACAATCCTTCCGGTAAAATGTCATCTAATATCTGTACAACGGAGCTAACCATTCCACCCGGATTATAGCGCACATCCAAAATCAAAGCCTCCATTCCCTGACCTTGTAATGTTAACAATGCTTCTTCAAACTGATGCGCGGTATCTGTTTCAAAGGAATCAATGCGAATGTAACCAATATTATTATCTAACAATTCAGAAGCAACGCTCGGCAGTGTAATATCAGCTCTCATTACATCAAACTCCAGATTCTCATCCGTGGATGGACGGTAAATCTCTAAATGTACTGTTGTGCCTTCTTCTCCGCGAATCAGTTTTACCAGCTCTGATACCTCCATACTTGTAGCTTCTGTTCCATCCACAGTAACAATCACGTCATCCTGCTTCAACCCTGCTGCTTCGGACGGAGTTCCCTCGTATACTTTATTAATGGTTACTACCATTGTATCCATATCCTGTGTTAAACCGGCACCAATTCCAAAATACTGTCCTGTAGTACTTAACTGCAGTTCTTTATACTCATCTTCATTATAATAAACAGAATATTTATCACCTAAGCCGTCAATTAATCCTGCATATATTCCGTCCTGCAATTCTTCTTTTTCCACTTCATCATAATAATAAATATTAGAATAAGCGGTCAGTTCATTAATTTTCGTTATCGACTCTTCATCTAATACAGGATTATCTGATGCTGCAGTAATTGCTGCTCCTGTTACCCCCTTGGTTAATACAATCTTTGTATTTGTCACAATGCAGGCTGCAAAAATTCCGACTGTTCCAACCACTAATGTACCAATCACGCCAATAAGAATTCCTTTTCCGGTACTTCCCCTCTTAGGAGGACGCGGCGGATTTTCCCACTCACTGCCTGTATACATCTGATTTTGCATCCCCTGATTCTGATTTCCATAATTCTGTTCCATGTCTTTCTGCTCTCCTATCCTAGCTTGATGATTCATGCTCCCTTTTCACTCTGGTTTTTCTTCTTTATATTCCTATGTAAAAATTCCCTGTCCAAAGACAGGGAATTTTAATACTTTTATATTTTACTCAAAAAAATTTATGCTGAGTCCCGTAATCATTTCCCCAGAATCTCTATCAACCCTTAAGATATGTCCACGGATTGACGTAGCTTCCGTTTAATGATACACCAAAATGTAAATGATTTCCAGTAGAAATACCGGTACTTCCAACTGCGGCAATCGTCTGGCCCGCAGTCACGGATTGCCCTACTGAAACACTAAGAGATGAACAGTGCATGTATACAGTGTACAAACCGCCGCCATGGTCAATCATTACATAGTTTCCGGCTGTACTGCTATAGGTCGCAGATTTTACAACACCATCTGCCGCGGCTACAATTGCTGCACCATAGGAAGCACCAATATCAATTCCTTTATGATTTGAAGAGGCTCCTCCGGTTGGTGATGTACGTGGACCATAATCACTGGTAATACGTGTGCTGCTTGGACAAGGCCAGGTAAACGCACCACCTGTATACGGGTTATCCACCACACCTGAAGCTGCTTTTTCTGCTTCAATTCGCTGAATCTCTGCAATTAATTCTTCCTGTGCCTGAATCTCCGCTTCATAATACTCCGCATCACTTTGCGCATTTGAAATATCATCTGCAATATTAGCTAACTCCGTTTCCTTCTGACGCATCAACGAGGCAACATACTGTTTTTCTTCCTCAACGGTTGCCTTCATTGTCTCTAAATCAGCATAATCCTGTTCTAACTGTGCTTCCATCCGGGTAATTTCTTCTACTATCGTCTCATAATCAGAAAGCTTTTGTCTGTCGTATTTTTGTATCTGGGCAATATATTCCGCAGAATTTAAAAACTCTGACACACTTCCTGAAGACAACAGCATCTCTGCATAAGACTCCCGGCTGTTTTCATACATATACTGGATACGAATCTTCATATCCTCGTACTGCTTTTCTGCCGCAGCCTTCGCGTCTTCAAGCTCAGCTTTCGCGCTTGTAATCTCATTCCCCTTTTCCGTCAGCTGATTTTCCAAGGAAGTAATTTTCGCAGAAATATTCATCAGCTGTTCATTTAACTCTGCTACTTTATCTTCCACACTTCCTTTTGACTCTTTCAAATCATTTATTAGCTTTTTCGCTTCCTTAAGCTGCTTTTCTAATTCTTTTTTCTCTTTCTCTGCTTCTGAAAGTGATGTAGACTCTGCCATACTTGTCAGGTCTGATTTATTGGTTGACTTTGCAGCGGTCTGCAGCGTCGTTTCCATTCCAAGAAGAGCTACCAGCCCCATCACAACAAATAATCGAATAAATCTTTTTTTTCTCATCATACTATACTTTCAAATGCTTTCTGATTGTAATACAACTGCCAAGGAATCCGATTCCCACACCTAAAATCAGTGCCACCGGAACCAACGTGTGAAATACAACATCCACTGGCAGGAAGTTCATCATACCACTGATGAAGCTGAACTGATTACCAATATACACAATCACCTCTCCATACAGTACATACAGAATTCCCAACGGGATTGCTGCACCAATCAGTCCAATTACAATTCCTTCAACAACGAATGGTGCCCGTACTAAAAAGTCTGTCGCACCAATCAGTTTCATAATTCCAATTTCTTCTTTTCTTACAGAAATACCTACGGTAATGGTATTACTAATCAAAAAGACTGCCACTCCTAACAGAATTAAAACGATGCCTGCAGAAATATATCCAATCAGCTTATTAAAATCTGTCAGCGTATTCGCCACCATTTCAGACTGATTTACCTCACGAATACCATCCACTGTTTTCAAGTAAGAAACTAAGGTATCCTGCATAGAAATATCATTCATATAAATAGAGTAGCTGGCAGAATTCGCCAACGGGTTGTCTCCCGCAAAGCTCTCTGCTGCTTTTTCATTTCCTTCAAAATATACTTCTTTAAAGCTTTCCCATGCATCTTCCGCTGAAGTATACTCATATCTTGACACTTCTGCCCTCTTATGAATCATTTCACCAATTTCATCAATCTTATCCTGTGAAATTCCTTCTTCAAAAAATACGGTAACGGCAACTCCCTCTTCGGCATCCTTTACCATGGACTGAAAGTTTGTCACAACCGTATAAAACAATCCAAAAAGAAAAATACAGGCTGTCATGGTTGCAATGGAAGCCAAAGAAAACATCTTATTCTTCCATATATTTCTTAAGCCTTGTTTGATTGCATAAAAAAATGTACTAATCCTCATCGCTATAACCACCCTCGCTGTCATCTACCACAACGCCTTTCTTCATAGTGATTACACGCTTATTCATTGCTTTTACAATTTCAAGGTTGTGTGTTACAACAACAACAGTTGTTCCCTTACTATTAATCTCTTCAAGCAGATTCATAATATCCCACGCATTATTATTATCCAGGTTACCTGTCGGCTCGTCTGCCAAAAGAATTTTCGGCTGATTAATTAACGCTCTTGCAATTGCCACACGCTGCTGTTCTCCACCGGACAACTGTTTCGGATAAGAGCGATACTTTGCAGCAAGCCCTACCATAGAAAGCATGGTCGGTACATTTTTCTTAATCGTACGGTTTGACTCTCCAATGACTTTCTGTGCAAAGGCAACGTTATCGTAAATGTTTCTGTCCTTTAACAAGCGGAAATCCTGAAATACAACGCCGATATTTCGGCGGAATTTCGGGATTTGCCTTCTTCTTATCTTATTTGTTTTTTTACCATTAACAGTAATTGTACCCTCTGTTGGTTCAAGCTCTTTCAGTAAAAGCTTTATCAACGTAGATTTTCCTGAACCGCTGTCACCAACAATGAATACAAACTCTCCTTCTTCAATCGTGAGACTCACATCATTTAAAGCAGGAATTCCTGCTGAATATGACTTACTGACGTGTTCCAGCTTAATCATTGCTTCCTCCTAAAAAATCTGGCGTATCGCAAAAGTCTTTATCTGCAATATTTTAATAATCCAATGATTCCATATATTTCATGTATTTTACTACCATCAATGCAATCTTAAATGTAATTGCATCCTCAAATACGCGCAAATCCAAGCCTGTAAACTTCTGTAATTTGTCCAGACGATATACCAGTGTATTTCTGTGAATATAAAGCTGTCTGGATGTTTCGGATACATTCAGGCTGTTTTCAAAGAATTTGTTAATTGTGGTAAGTGTCTCTTCATCAAAGTCATCCGGTGATTTACCATCGAAAATTTCTTTAATAAACATCTTACAAAGTGGAATTGGAAGCTGATAGATTAAACGTCCAATACCTAAGGTAGAATATGCAATGACATCCTTTTCTTCGAAGAATATTTTTCCTACATCTAATGCCATTCTCGCTTCTTTGTAAGAACGTGACACTTCTTTAATCTCATTTACAATTGTTCCATATGCTACATGTACATCATTATCTGCATCAGAACGGAAGAGGTTTACAATTACCTCCGCTGTCTTATTCAAATCGTCGTAGCTTTCATTTTCCGCAACTTCTTTCACAACAATGATATTCTTCTCATCCACTGCTGTCACAAAGTCTTTGGATTTGCCGCCAAAAATTCCGCGAATACGCTCTAATTCGTTGCCTTCCTTATCTCGGTTTGTCTCGACAATAAATACAACCCTGCGCACTTCCGTATCAATGTGCAGTTTCTTTGCGCGATTATAAATATCAACCAGCAACAAGTTGTCCAGTAACAGGTTTTTAATAAAGTTGTCTTTATCAAAACGCTCTTTATATGCTACCAAAAGATTCTGGATTTGGAAACTAGCAATTTTTCCCACCATGTATACATCATCACTATCACCATTCGCGAGAAGGATGTATTCCAACTGGTGCTCGTCAAACACCTTAAAAAACTGACAGCCATTTACAACCTGGCTATCTGCCGGTGAACCTACAAAAGCCTGAGCCGGCTCAACATATTTGTCCGCATCCGGAAATGTAGCTGCAAGTACCTTTCCTTCAACATCAATAATGCATAAATCAATTCTTGTTATCCCCTTTAACCCATCGATGGTATTCTGAAGTATCTGATTTGAAATCATATGCTACGCTCCTTCTATCTTTGTTCTGTTTTATCCGTTATCTCTTTTCAGATAAAACTCCTTTTTCGAACATGGGCAACTTTCACAAAAAAATTCCCCTTTAAATTCAAAAACAAAAATACCTAATTTTTATTTTAATGCAAAATTGCAAAAAAAGAAAGAGGAAACGCACATTTTTTTATGCATTTCCTCAACTTTTTTCATATTCGCATCTTATTTTATGTTTATACATAGTACACAATTACTATTTTTCTATTATTTTTCTGTCTATTTTTTCTGATATTCTAAAAATCCCTCACCTAAAACTTCTCTCGCATCCGACACAATAACAAAAGCATTCGGGTCTACCATTGCAACCATTTCTTTTACCTGTACAATTTCCTTTTGGGAAACTACACAGTATAACATGCATTTTTCTTCTCCGGAATACATTCCCTTTGCATACAAACCCGTTACTCCACGGTCTAAATCCTCTAAAATTTTTTTCGCAACAATCTCATGTTTGTCAGAAATAATAAAGGCTGCCTTCGAGAATTTGAACCCTTCCATCAGGGCATCAGATACCTTGGTAGTAATAAAAATTGCTACAATCGCATACATTGCTGCTTTAATGCCAAATACATAAAGACCTGCCAACACGATTATTCCATCAAGGATCTGCATAATCTGAACTACAGAGTAATGCTTCAATTTGTGCTGAATCAATGTCGCAACCATATCCGTTCCACCAGTCGTTGCTTTTGCAAGCAGGATTAGTCCCATCCCTGCACCGGCAATTACACCACCGAATACAGAAGTTAAAATATAATCTCCCTGTGTCAAATCAATGACAGGAATCACATAAAGCCATACAGACAAACACATGGTTCCAATAAAAGTACGAAAAATAAATTTGACGCCTTTTACTTTTAAAGCAAGAAGAAAAAAAGGAACATTCAAAACAATATTTGTAAGCCATAGCGGAATACCACCCTCTATAACGTTAACAGTTAATTCCTTTACAATAATGGATAGCCCCGTAAATCCTCCTGTCACCAGACTAATAGGATCGTAGAGACACTGGATCGAAACTCCAAGTAATCCTGTACCAACAAAAATAAAAATATAATCCCATACCGGGGATCGTTTATTATAAATTCTTTGCATTGCTACTATTCTTCCTCGTTTTTTACCCGATACTTATTCATACTATTTTTTAACTTACCACGATGTATCATGCTTTCAAAAAAAGCAGCAATCTTGTGTCTTCTCTTATGTACTGATAAATTTCCAATCCCATACCAGATATTGGCATTCATCTTATCTCTATGTTCCCAAAGAAAATGCTCCTGCAAAGGGTTTGGCAATACCGAAAGAATTACATCCGGTGTCAGCACGTTCATATCATTAATAACACCCTCTAAATTGCCAACGCAATTCTCAATTGCATATTCTCCAACAACCTCAAGCTTTGGAAAATCGTTTTTTAATTCCTCTTGTATTTCACAAATTCTTTCTGCTTTTTCACCAAGCAGAAAAACGGTCTTTTTATTTCGTTCCACTCTCTTGAAAAATTCAAAATAGAAATCATTCTCTTCCGTTTCGCGGATTCGCTGCATCGTTCCTAAACCTGCTACACGAATAATTTCTTTATCACCTATCACCGCCAGATCTAACGAATGAATTACATTTCTTGTAATTTCATCTGTTTCTAAATCAATCAACATCTGAGAATTAATGCTCTCAATTATATTCAGGAAGTTGTTATTTAAATATCCTTCCACTCTCATAATTGCTTCGCGCACGGTATAGTTATCTAATTGAACTCCAAGAATATCTATCTTTTTAATCATAGTGCTCCCTGGCCATCTTCTTCCACTTCAAAAAATATATGCAGTAGTATAGCAAAACTCCTTTGATTTTTCAAGATATTCCGTTTTTGCAAACAATTCCATCATAATGCATCTTTTTTCTGACATTTCTTTGTTTTGAGTTGATTTTTTTTACTATGGAAATTTCAATCTTTATTTCACTTTTTTTATTTTTTCCATTAACTTTATGAT
>X314_Red_Deer__coassemble_27_pt1 | contig 33608 bp, 24 predicted proteins | sample X314_Red_Deer__metabat2_high_PE_002 | metagenome-assembled genome bin X314_Red_Deer
TTTCTTACTTTACTATACTACACTGCGAAAGTAAAGAAAAAACATCCACGCAACATTTACTTTTCCTAATAGCTAACACAAAAAGAAATGTTAATGTATAAAAAAGAATCTCGCAAGCGAGATTCTTTTTTATAATTCAAGTCTTATTTATTCTTCTGTTGGTTCTGTCTCATCTTCTGTTGACTCTTCTGTTTCCGAATTTTCAGTTTCTGTTGGTTCTTCGGTAACTTCCTCTGTTACTGCTTCTTCTGTCTCTGTTGGTTCTTCGGTAACTTCCTCTGTTACTGCTTCTTCTGTCTCTGTTGCTTCTTCAGTAACTTCCTCTGTTACTGCTTCTTCTGTCTCTGTTGCTTCTTCAGTAACTTCCTCTGTTTCTGTTTCCTCTGTTTCTGTTGATTCTTCGGTTGCTTCCTCTGTTACCGCTTCTTCTGTCTCTGTTGGCTCTTCGGTTGTTTCCTCTGTTACCACTTCCTCTGTTTCTGTTGATTCTTCTGTTTCTGCTGTATCATCAGAAGTTGTACTTGTTCCAAAGGACAAAGCATACATAGATTCATTTGCTGCATAGTCACCTAAAATGACATAGAAGGAATCACCAAATCCGGTAATATCAAATAACATTGTACAGCTTTCACCGTTTGTTTTGTTTTCTGTTCCTGAACCACCTAAAAGTGTACCTTCTGTACTTACGAACATAACTGCCGCTGTGTCAACGTTATCGCTGAATGTCAACTGAAGATATTCGTTTCCGGTAGATTCATCCACATATTTCTGTGCTGCAGAAAGTGTAGGAGCTTCTGTATCAATTGTAATAGTTGTTATCCATTTATCTGATAAGTTGTTAAAATCATGCTTGTCGTAATCTAAACCTGCTGTAATAGCAAGGTTAATCTTTGTATTATTTGCAAGTGCATTTCCATCCTTATCTGTAAGCATGTATGGAGTTCCATACCATGAATATACATATGGGAGACAAAGACCGTATGCGCTTACATAATATGATTTGCTTACATTTTCAACAGCTTCTGCAAAATATACCTCATCTGTTTCTACATCTGTATAAGTAAAGCTTATCTTTCCTGCATTACGAAGTAATGACACATACATATCATCAATATAATCCATATATCCATCACCATTTGGAGATAAGGAAATATGATTCATATCAAAGGCTTCACCACTTAAATACGGATTTAATCCCGGATTCCAGTAATTGTTGCCTAATACAGTAAACAATATATTGTAGTACTGGTTTGCTTCCAGTTCGTCATCTTCCTGCCAATAATAGCCGGAATCTAAGATAGGAGCTTTTGTCCAGTCACCATAGAATGCAAGATAAGGAAGTGATAAATCAATACCACCAGCATTTTTTGCTGTTAAGGTTGTAAATCCTTCTACATAAATACCATTTTCAAAGTTTGTATCCATGTAGTTCTTGCCTTCTGCTGCTACATTCACGGTAACACTTACTGTTGCTTTTTCACCTGCTGCAACTTTCAATACATCTTCGGCAATATCAAATTCCGTTACTGTTTTTCCAACTAATGCATCTAAATATGCCTGTACATCTGATGAACCAATGGCATCATTTTTATCAACATCATAACGGAATGCGTCTGATGCTTCTGCCAGTTCCTCTGATTTTTTCACTTTTATATAAAGCTGACGTGCATCTGCAGTGTCATATTCTCCGTCTTCATTGTAATCATTTTTGTATACCATATTTGCGGATTCTTCAGCTGTATCTGCATCTAATGCCACTGGTGTCATTGACATATAATTTCTCTGGGTAGGTTCGTCATATAAAACACCCTCTGTCTGGCAGGTAGTAGCAAGGTCATAGTATACTGCTTCATCACTAAAGTTTGTAACGTTGAATGAATAAGAATATGCACCTGTTTTATCAACATCATCGCCAAGTTCAATCTTTGGCACATCTTTTCCATCTACAGAAAGATATGCATCTGTGTTTACTGCATTGTATGCATTTACAAGACCTGTACCCTGGCTACGTGGTGAATAATCTGTTGTCTCGTCATATGCAAGCGGTACTGCTGTACTCATAATTAATGTGTTTACAAAAGTATGTAATTCAGATGCTGACATTTTTGGATAATTTGCTTTCGCGTACTGCATTACAAGTGCAGATACACCGGCTGTATTCGGACTCGCCATTGATGTTCCACTCATTAAACCGTAGTTACCGCCATCAAGTGTGGAATAAATATTTCCACCCGGAGCAGTAATATCCGGTTCCAAGCTAAGGTCCGGTGATACTCCCCAAGAAGAAAAGCTGCTCATCTGATATGCTGTATCACTTTCCAAAACGGCTTTTTCTGCTGAAACAAAAATTGTTGCTGCTGCGTCTGTTACTTTTACACTTGCAAGATATTCTCCGTCTTGCATTGTAATGGAAACACATGGAATCGTTGCTGTTCCATAAGATAAATCCATACCGATTGTTCCTGAGGTATTATTATAAATAATACAAGCAACTGCACCTGCTTCCTGTGCTAATGCGCACTTATCTGTAAATGCTGTTACACCACGCTGTACAACTGCAATTTTTCCTTCTACATCAGCATTTGTAAAATCTGTTAAAGTCTGTCCACAATTCGCAACCATTGCATAATCATAGGACTGACCTGCAATCGTAATCAATGCCGGATTTGTTGTACCACTTCCATCCTGATAAGAAAGCTTCTTTCCGGCTGCCTCAATATAGTCGCTCTTCATTCCAACGTTATCTACGCTGGCAACAGATGTTGCATTTACATAAGTTGCCGGTGAGCTGACTGTACTGTTATCCGGATTGCTTGTCAGGTTTGAATTTGTTCCCCACAGGTTTCCTTCACCCATAGTTGCAGAGTTACCTGCTGAGATTGCAAGAATTGTATTTGTCTCAGATACTCTTCCATAAATAGCATCCAATGTTGCTCCGTCAGAAGTAAAGCCGGCTGGAGAGCCAAGACTCATATTGATAACATCTGCTCCTAAGATTAAGGAGTCTTCTAATGCCGCTAAGATATCTTCTGTATACGCTCCACCATTTGCTCCGAATACCTTCATAACATATAACTGTGCATCCGGTGCAACACCAACTGCTTCACCATTTCCAAGGTCATTTGCTGCTGCAATGCCGGCAACGTGTGTACCATGGTCGCCCTGGTCATCCGAGCTATGGTCGATAGTAAGGTTTTCGTCTATATAGTTAAAACCGTAGGCAACCTTTGTGTTGTAATATACATCATCTGCTGTCAAACCAGAATATAATGTGCTTGCATTTAACTGACCAATTACAGAAGAGATTGTACTTTTTGTTGTAGAATCTTCTGTTAACTTGTCCGTAGCTAATGCACCAAAATTCTGATGATCCACATCAAGACCTGTATCAACAATTGCAATTTTGATACCTTTACCGGTATATCCATCTGCCCATGTTGCATCTCTGCCAATCATAACACCATCTGCCACTGTGTTTGGTTCAGATGTTTCGCACACATTATATACAGGCTGTAAAATAACGTCTTTAACACCTTTGATTTCTTCAATTTCATCAATCGATCCATATGGAACTTCTGTCGCAATACCATTTAACAGCCATGTATAATGGTAATGAATATCAAGTTCTTTACCATCTAATGCGTTTTTTTCAATTTTTGAAACAACGGAATCCTGTTTGTTTTCCATTGATTTTGCCTTTGCTTTGTAATACCAGGTCATCGTAGCTTCGCTATTACTTTCAACAATGGAATTTCCTTCCATTACAATAATAACGCGCACCATATCCTCTTCGCTTACGGTTAATTCATTTAAAAGCTCCGCTGCTTCGTTTCCTTCCACATTATCTTTCAACAAATCAACATCAATAGAATCGCGGTCTACTTCTTCAAATTCTACAGCGTTAACTTCCGCTTTCTTTTCTTCCATTCTTTCAGCAGATTTTACAGCTTCTTCCTGTGTTTCCTGATGCTGTAATGCTTTTTCTTCTAAGGCTCTTTCCTCTTCGGTTCTTTCTAAAAATGCTTTTTCTTCCTCTGACAAAGACATTTCAGCTTCCATCACAGATGCAGTTGATCCAGCTGCTGCTAAAGGAGCTGATACAATCATACCTGCTGACAATGCCAGTGCTAATACTCTTTCTAATTTCATAATGTATCTCCTCCTTACTTCGCTTTCTTTTTCTTAATTGCAAATGCAACTACCAAAAGTCCTGCAAATAAAACTAAAATACCCGCTACTACATAAACATTATCGCCGGTTTTAACATTTGTTACAGCTGTCTGCTCCACGTTAGTCTCATCCTGCTTTTCGCTATTGTTATTGTTTTCACTGTCAGACGAATTACCATCTTCCTGATCTTTCGTATCTTCTGTATCTTCTGTATCTTCTGTGTCTTCGGTATCTTCTGTATCTTCTGCGTCTTCGGTATCTTCTGTGTCTTCGGTATCTTCGGTATCTTCTACCTTATCAAGCTTTCCTGTTGTCAAAGTATCGCCTGCTTCATTATGTGTAACACTAGAAACTGTTATAGATACTTCTTTGTCTGCATATGCTTCATCTACCTCAAAGGAAACAGAAAAAATATTTCCTTCTTCAATCGCGTCCTCTGCAAGATAACTTACTTTTAAACATCCATTTTCTACATTTACAGAATATGCATCTACAGTATCTGATACTACGATATCATTTTCTCCACATGATAATGCTGCAGTATCAAATTTAATTTCTGTAATACCATCTGCAGTACTTCCGTTTGTTTCAATAGCAACACGATATGTTTCTGCCGATTCTCGACTTTCTGTATACCATACATCTGATTTTGCTTCTGCAAAAACAGTCGAAGACAGCATTACTGTTAAAAGACCTGTCGTTAATAAAGTGACAAATTTTTTCATATAAATCCTCCTACAAATTTTCTCCTCTAAATTTTTCATAGCTAGTTTTCCTCTTATTTTCCCCCTCCTTTTTTCTGTTATCTCTCGGAGCTTTTGTTATGCATTTCACTAATTATGTATCGTAGCACAGCTTTAGACTGTTAAAGTTTTAGAACAAAAAATTTACGCATTCTGTCTGAAAATCTGTAGACATTTGTAAAAGTTTCCTGAATATAAAAAAGGATAAAGATTCTGGCTCTTTCCAGATTCAATACCCATTCGAACTTTAACTTCACATCTTTGTATTCTCGCTAAAATGCATACTCATAAAACTTGTATACAATTATACAAATCTTGCTCCACGTTTTTGATATTAGCACTTCATTATAAGAACGTCAATTCTTTTTTTCCAAATTTCACTTAAATTCTCAGTCTTTTCTTACTGCAAAACGTGGTAAATCCAGAGAGAATTTTGGGATTTTAAATCTTCTCTCTGGATTTTTTATAGAATGCTCTTAATTTACGCTGTCAATGAATTTTTGGAACGCCTTACGGCCTTCTTCTGTACATTTATATACACCCGCATCCAGCAACACTTCATTGAATACCAGACCGATTTCTGTCTGAACAATTTCATGCAATTTTTCCGGTGTAACTTTACCTTCTAATGCCACCCCTATAGAATATCCATATTTTGGTAAAAATTCCTCAACCCAGTCTGCATGAATGGCAAGGGTTTCATCCCCTCGAATATCTGCACCTTTAAGCATTGCCTGCTCTAAAGCGGCCATTTCATCCTTTAATCTTGCCGGAAGGACTGCAAGTCCCATAACTTCAATTAAGCCGATATTTTCTTTCTTAATATGGTGAAGCTTTGCATGGGGATGATATACCCCAAGCGGATGCTCCACTGTGGTAATATTGTTGCGGAGCACTAAATCTAATTCAAAATCTTCCCCACGTCTTCTTGCGATTGGTGTAATGGTATTGTGTGGTTCGCCCTTTGTCTCTGCAAAAATAAATGTCGCTTCGTCACTATAACCTCTCCATGCTAAAAGGATTTTATCTGCCAACTCGATTAAACGCTCTTTCTTAGCTCCGCGGATACGAATAACTGACATTGGCCATTTTACAATTCCTGCACTTACATCTTCAAACCCTGCAAATGTAATTTCTTTTTCAATTGGTGCTTTTGCCATTGCAAATTCGTAATTTCCACCCTGGAAATGATCATGGCTTAAAATAGAACCTCCTACGATTGGCAAATCCGCATTAGAACCCACGAAATAATGTGGAAACTGTGTCACAAAATCAAGCAGCTTTCCAAAGGTTGCACGCTCAATTTTCATTGGTGTATGTAACGCATTAAACACGATGCAGTGCTCGTTATAATACACATATGGAGAGTACTGGAAAAACCAGTCACTGTCATTAATTGTTACCGGAATAATTCTATGGTTCTGTCTTGCCGGATGATTAATACGTCCTGCATAACCTTCATTTTCTTTGCAAAGCAGACATTTCGGATAACCGGACTGTTTTGCAAGCTTAGCTGCTGCAATTGCCTTTGGATCTTTTTCAGGCTTTGAAAGGTTAATGGTAATATCTAAAGTTCCAAACTCTGTTTCAGAAGTCCATTTCATATCTTTTTTGATACGGGCTCTGCGGATATAATTGCTGTCACAGCTTAATTTATAGTAATAATCCGTTGCTGCTTTTGCAGAATTGTGGTTATAAAGTCCGTTAAACATTTCACGAACTTCACTTGGTCTTGGCATCAGCTTACTCATAATTCGTGTATCAAATAAATCTCTATATGTAATGGTATTTTCTTCCATCAGACCATGCTCTGCGGCATAATCTAACATTTCTGCCAGAATATCTTCTAATGCAGCTTCTGCACTCTCTTGTGTCATTGGAGCACGTTTTTTGCATGCTTCAACAACCTCATCCTCTAAATCCTCTAATTGAAACAACTCTAATAATTGATTGATGGTAAATACTTTATCTTCTTCCTGAACAAGTCCTGTGACATATCCATATTCAGTTAATTCCAAAATTCTCTCTTTAATCATAGCTTCCTCTTTTCTTTTCTGCTATTTTATAACTGCCGGCTTAAAAGCCGGCAGTCTGTTACTTTCATCTTATGCTTTAGCATTTTTCTGATTACTTAAGCAAGCTTTACCGGACCATCACCGATTTCTACTACATAAAAGTCTGCTGTATAACCAATCTTTGTTTCATAAGCAGCACCAACTTCTTTAATAAAAGTATCTACCGCTTCGTCTTTTACGATACTAACAGTACATCCGCCAAAGCCTGCACCTGTCATACGGGAACCAATGACGCCATCGATTTTCCATGCTTCCTCTACTAAAGTATCTAACTCGATACCTGTTACCTCATAGTCATCACGTAAGGATACGTGAGAAGCATTCATAAGCTCACCAAAAAGCTTCACATCATTATTTTTTAACGCTTCTACTGCTTTTATGGTTCTCTGATTCTCATAAACAGCATGTTTTGCACGCATTCTTCTTACTTCATCTTTGATTGCAGTCTGATACTGCTCGAATAATTCTTCTGTTAAATCACCCAGGGTTTCAATACCCACTACCTGCTGGATTTCTGCTAAAGCTGTTTCACACTCGCTTCTTCTTTCGTTGTATTTCGAATCACCAAGTCCACGTTTCTTATTGCTGCAGGAAATTACGATTTTAGCATTTTCCAATTTAATTGGAGCATATTCATATTTTAATGTTGCCGTATCTAAGAAAATTGCATGACCTTCTTTACCCATTGCAATGGCAAACTGATCCATAATTCCACAGTTTACACCATTGAAATTGTTCTCTGAAAACTGTCCAATCAATGCCAAATCCTGATTTGAAACATCAAATCCAAACATATCCTTTAAAATAAATCCTGTTAAAACCTCAACAGATGCAGAAGAAGAAAGTCCTGAACCATTTGGAATGTTTCCAAACAATACAAGGTCCATACCCTGTTCCACTTTCATTCCTTTTTCACCGAATGCCCACATTACGCCCTTTGGATAATTGGTCCAATCCGCTTCTTTTTCCGGTTTTAAATCATCTACAGAAGCTTCTAAAACTCCAAGTTGCTCGAAGTTCATAGAATAAAAACGAAGCTTTTTATCCTCTCTTTTTCTTGCCACGCCATAAGTACCGATGGTCAACGCACATGGAAAAACATGACCTCCGTTATAATCTGTATGCTCACCAATCATATTGACACGACCCGGTGCAAAATAAACACCGATTTCGCCCTCGTCCCCAAATAATGCCTTAAATTTTGCTAATACTTCTTCCCAAATCACGATACTACCTCCTACATCATTTTTTCTAACTGTAATCCGGCTTTCTCACACGAACTTCTGAGATTTCTGCCGCGTTTTTAAGTTCCGTTTTGCTTTATAATTTCATTATAACGCTACTTTTTGAGTTTGCAACATGTTGGATGCATACTGCAACAAATGTCAGAAATCATGCAACAAAATTACATATTCGTTTAATCTTTTTCTTTACCCTGACATATTAGCTGATAAATATACAGAAAAAGAAGGAGACAGTTCTCTTTTTTGAGAACTATCTCCCTCTTTAAAAACACTTTTTAACTCAATTTCAACCTGTGCCCAGGATTTCAAAGAATCCCTCTGGCAGGTTTCTTTTTTAGGATGCATGCCTAAATTCTACTTTTCTACAGTGACTTTATTAAGATGCCAAATGTCATCCACATATTCCTGAATAGTTCTGTCAGATGAGAATTTACCGCTGTTAGCAATATTTAAGATTGCACTCTTTGCCCATGCCTGCTCATCCATATAATACTGCATCACTTTACGCTGTGCATCTACATAAGAACGGAAATCCTTTAAAATAAAATATGTGTCCGCATACTGAGTAGATTTCGTATTTAATAAGGAATTATACAGGTCACGGAATAACTCCGTATCGTGTGGTTCAAATGTGCCATCTACCAACTGATTTAAAACCCTGCGGACATCCACATCGTTATTGTAGATATCCATTGGATAATAATCTCTGTTATGCTCATGTCGGATTACTTCATCAGAACTCATACCGAAAATAAACATATTTTCCGGTCCAACTTCCTCATACATTTCCACATTTGCTCCGTCCATTGTTCCAAGTGTAATCGCACCATTTAACATAAACTTCATGTTACCTGTTCCTGATGCTTCCTTACTTGCTGTAGAAATCTGCTCGCTGACATCTGCTGCTGCAAAAATCCATTCTGCATTGGAAACCTTGTAATCTTCAATAAATACGACTTTAATTTTTCCATTGATGCTTCTGTCATTATTAATAACATCTGCAACACTATTAATCAGTTTAATGGTAAGCTTTGCATTCTTATAGCCTGCAGCTGCTTTTGCTCCGAAAATAAAGGTTCTTGGAACGAATTCCATTTCCGGATGCTCTTTAATTTCGTTATAAAGGTACATGACATGTAAAATATTTAAGAGCTGACGTTTGTACTCATGCAGACGTTTTACCTGTACATCAAAGATGGAATTAGGATCAACCTCTACTCTGTTATGCTCTTTGATGTATTTTGCTAGACGTACCTTGTTCTGGTATTTAATCTCCATGAATTCTTTCTGAGCTGTTTTATCATCAGCATATTTTTCTAACTTCTTTAACTGTGATAAATCTGTAATCCAGCTGTCTGAACCGACACGTTTTGTTACCCAGTCAGCAAGCAAAGGATTTCCATGTGCAAGGAATCTTCTCTGAGTAATACCATTGGTTTTGTTGCTGAATTTCTCCGGCATCATCTCATAGAAATCTTTTAACTGCTCGTTTTTTAAGATTTCTGTATGAAGTCTGGCTACGCCATTTACAGAAAAGCCTGCTGCAATTGCAAGGTTCGCCATCTTTACCTGTCCATCATAAAGAATTGACATTTTTGAGATTTTATCCTGATTTACCGGATATTTCTGTCCGATTTCAAGTGTAAATCTACGATTAATCTCATCTACAATCTGATAAATACGTGGAAGAAGTTTTGAGAAAATGGTAATAGGCCATTTTTCCAGTGCTTCTGCCATAATAGTATGATTTGTGTATGCACAGCAATGAGTGGTAATCTCCCATGCTTCATCCCAGCCTAAGCCTTCTTCATCCATTAAGATACGCATTAACTCTGCCACCGCTACGGTTGGATGTGTATCATTTAACTGGAAGCATACTTTCTCCGGCAGTTTATGAAGATCCTCATGGTTCTTCTTAAAGCGGTCAATTGCACGCTGTAAGCTTGCGGAAACAAAGAAATACTGCTGTTTTAAACGAAGCTCTTTTCCTTTGATATGGTTATCGTTTGGATAAAGGACTTCTACTAAGTTACGGGCAAGATTTTCTTTTTCTACGGCCTTGTCATAATCACCTTTGTCAAAGGAATCTAATTCAAAAACCTCTGTTGGTTCTGCATCCCAAATCATTAAGGTATTTACCATATGGTTGCCATATCCGACGATTGGCATATCATATGGAACAGCCATAACGGACTGGTATCCCTCATGGATAAATTTAGTTGAACCATTTTCACCTGCCTGAGCACGAACATATCCGCCAAATTTTACCTCATATGAATATTCTGCTCTGCGAAGCTCGAATGGATAGCCGTTTTTCAGCCAGTTATCCGGTACTTCTACCTGGAATCCATCGGAAATCTGCTGTTTAAACATACCATAACGATAACGGATTCCACAGCCATATGCCCCGTATCCTAATGTAGATAAGGACTCCATAAAGCACGCTGCCAAGCGTCCAAGACCACCATTTCCAAGAGCCGGATCCGGTTCCTGATCTTCGATTTCGTCTAAGTTTAAACCAATTTCCTCTAATGCTTCTTTGACTTCACCATATGCTTTTAAGTTAATCAGATTGTTTCCTAATGCACGTCCCATTAAAAATTCCATCGACATGTAATATACAATCTTTGGATCCTGTTTCTCCATGGACTTTTGTGTTGCAAGCCAGTCATCCATCACAACATCCTTTACCACATATGATACCGCCTGAAAAATTTCCTGCTGATTTGCCTCCTTCAGCTGTTTACGATATAAAAATCGTAATGCTTCCTCCACCTTACTAATAAATTCCTGCTTTTTAAAGACTGATTTCCCCATGTTCATGACCATGCCTTTCCAGCATCGGAAAAAAGAATTGTAAAGCTTTTTTCCGATACTATTATTAATTAAAGGGTTAGATTTGCTATGCAAAGCTTATTCTCCTTTTTTTACTCCTAAAAGAACTGTTTCTCCATTGATATTCCATTCCTTCCGGTAGCCATCTACTGCATCTGCTGTAATGTCTAATCCAAGAACATCTGCTTTGATATCCTCGCCATATTTTTTGAAAATATCGGAAGCTTTTTCATCTGCTTTATAAGAAATGTGAATCTTATCCATTACTTCAAATCCGGCTTCTTTTCTCATTGTCTGGATTTTACTGATGATTTCGCGAACAAAACCTTCTTCTAACAATTCCGGTGTCAAATTAGTGTCAAGAACTACTGTTACTGTGTTATCACCCTCAGTTACATAACCTTCCATCTGTGTCATTGTGATAAGCAAATCTTCTTCTGCTAATTTCACACTTTCATCTACGGATGCTAATGCAAGAACACCATTTGCCTTTAATTCAGCCATTGCTGCATTTCCGTCTAATTCAGCTAATGCTTTCTGAATCTGTCCTAAGAATTTACCAAATTTAGGACCAACGGTACGAAGCTGTGGTTTAAATGTATAGCTTGTATAGCTGCTTACGTCATCTGTGAAGTTTACTTTTTTCACATTTAATTCATCTTCGATGATTTCTGTGAAGAATTCCGGTAATGTTTCCGGTGCTTTTACAAACATATTGCCGATTGGCTGACGGTTTTTAATGTTTGCTGCATTACGGCACGCACGACCCATAACAACGATTTTTAATACTTCATCCATGTGTTTTTCTAATTCAGCATCAATAAATGCTTCATTTGCCACAGGGAAGTCACATAAATGGATACTTTCCGGTGCAGATGCATCTACGCTGCATACAAGGTTACGGTAAATGTCTTCTGTCATAAACGGAACCATTGGTGCTGCACATTTTGAAATAGTAACCAATGCGGTATATAAAGTCATGTAAGCGTTAATCTTATCCTGTTCCATTCCTTTTGCCCAGAAACGTTCACGGGAGCGTCTTACATACCAGTTACTCATATCATCTACGAATTCATCTAATGCTCTTGCAGCTTCCGGAATACGGTAATTGCCAAGGTTATAGTCCACTGTTTTTACTACCGTATTTAATTTAGATAATAACCATTTATCCATAACAGATAATTTGTCGTAATCTAATGTGTATTTTGTTGCATCAAATCCATCAATGTTTGCATAAAGTACGAAGAATGCGTAAGTATTCCATAAGGTGCTTAAGAATTTACGCTGTCCTTCCTGTACAGCTTTTCCATGGAAACGGTTTGGAAGCCAAGGAGCACTGTTGATGTAGAAATACCAACGGATTGCGTCTGCACCATAGGTTTCTAATGCTTCAAATGGGTCAACTGCATTTCCTTTGGACTTAGACATCTTCTGTCCATTTTCATCCTGTACGTGTCCTAATACGATGACATTTTCGTATGGAGCTTTGTTAAACAATAAGGTTGACTCTGCCATTAAAGAATAGAACCATCCACGTGTCTGGTCTACTGCCTCTGAAATAAACTGTGCAGGGAACTGCTGTTCAAATAAATCCTTGTTTTCAAATGGATAATGATGCTGTGCAAATGGCATTGCTCCTGAGTCAAACCAACAGTCAATAACCTCCGGCACACGTTTCATTGTTTTGCCACAATCCGGGCAGGCAAATGTTACTTCATCAATATATGGTCTGTGTAATTCTACTTTTGCTGCATCCGGATTTCCGGTACGCTCTGCCAATTCCACGCGGCTTCCGATTGCTTCCTGGTGTCCACAGCCTTCACACTCCCATACGTTTAATGGAGTTCCCCAGTAACGGTTACGGGAAATTCCCCAATCCTGAATATTTTCAAGCCAGTCACCGAAACGTCCTTTACCGATTGATTCCGGAATCCAGTTAACGGTATTATTGTTACGGATTAAGTCGTCTTTTACTTCAGTCATCTTGATAAACCATGATTCTCTAGCGTAGTAGATTAATGGTGTATCACATCTCCAGCAATGTGGATAATCATGCTCGAATTTTGGTGCATCAAATAATTTACCCTGTGCATCTAAATCCTTTAATACTTCCGGGTCTGCCTTCTTTACGAATAAACCGGCATAAGGTGTTTCTTCTGTCATTTCACCTTTTCCATTTACAAACTGAACAAATGGGAGGTCATATTTACGTCCAACCTGAGCATCATCTTCACCAAATGCAGGAGCGATATGAACGATACCTGTACCGTCTGACATGGTAACGTAGTTATCGCAGGTTACAAAGTGTGCTTTTTTACGCTGTTTCTCTGCTGACTCTGCTGCACATGCAAAAAGTGGTTCGTATTCTTTATACTCTAAGTCTTTTCCTTTGTAGGTTTCAAGCACTTCATATGCTTTTACTTCTTCGGAGCCAAGCTTGCCAAGTACTTTATCAAGAAGAGCCTCTGCCATATAATAAGTATATCCGTCAGCTGCTTTTACCTTACAATATGTCTCCTCCGGGTTCATACAGAGCGCCACGTTAGATGGCAATGTCCAAGGTGTTGTTGTCCATGCTAAGAAATATGCATCTTCTCCTACCACCTTGAAACGAACAACTGCAGAACGCTCTTTTACTGTCTTATAACCCTGTGCAACCTCCTGTGAAGAAAGTGGTGTTCCACAACGTGGACAGTAAGGAACAATTTTAAAGCCTTTGTATAATAAATTTTTGTTCCAGATTTCTTTTAATGCCCACCATTCAGACTCGATGAAATTGTCATCATAGGTTACATATGGGTCATCCATATCTGCCCAGAAACCAACAGTGCCGGAGAAATCCTCCCACATTCCTTTGTATTTCCATACAGATTCTTTACATTTGCAGATGAATGGTTCCATACCATACTCTTCAATCTGCTCTTTTCCGTTTAAGCCTAATAATTTTTCTACTTCAAGCTCTACCGGAAGACCATGTGTATCCCAGCCGGCTTTACGTGGAACAAATTTGCCTTTCATTGTCTGGTATCTTGGAATCATATCCTTGATAACACGTGTTAATACGTGTCCGATATGTGGCTTACCATTTGCAGTTGGCGGTCCATCATAAAAAGTATAGGTTTCTCCTTCTTTGCGATTTTCCATAGATTTACGGAAAATATCATTCTCTTTCCAGAATGCTTCTGTCTGCTTCTCGCGTTCAACGAAATTCATATTCGTTTCAACTTTGTTGTACATATAAATCCTCCTAAAAATATCTGGTCGTCCACCCAAACATGTATATAAGAATGTGCCATGACACATTCCCCCGCCAGGTGCAGCCGTTTTAGTGACAAACACCACCTCCGGGCAAGTACGCATCCTCGCGGAGCGTTTTTGCTCTATAGGAATCATCATTTTCATACTTTAATGCAACACGCTCTTTCCTATAGAGCAAAGAAAGGCTCTTCATCCTGTAAATAGGACGAGAGCCTTGTTATCGTTTATACCACCTAATTACAATGTACTCCATTCCTCTTACAAAAAAAGAAAAACTTTCATACGTCGTTCCTGTAACGTAGGAATTACGTCAGTGTCTACTCTGATTAATCATTTCGGACTGCGGCTTGGAAGGGATCTTCACTCATCAAATACTCATACCGGCTTCCACCTGCTCCGGCTCTCTGCAACTTTCTCTCATGAGGTACTGTCTTCGTCATTGCCTTTCACTTTCAATTACATGTTATTATACCTCAGAAAAATAGTAAAAGTCAATAGCTTAAGGCAGAATCTGGTACTTTTTACCCAGGTATTGTCAACACTTTTGCTTTTTTACCTTTTACTAATTACTGTTATAAAACGTTCCTGTATTTCTTTGATTAAAAGCTCTGCCTCTTCGTCTGTTCCTGTAAATGGCACAAATCCACCTGCCATTGACGCATGACCGCCTCCATTTCCAATGCCCTCTAATGCTTTATTTACTATCTTTCCTGCATCTAAATCTGAACGTTCACTTCGCACTGAAAGTTTAATTCCATCCCTTTTTCTGGAATACACAATAGAAAATGTTACTTCAATCAATGCCAGCATAAAATCCGAAACACTTGCAATCAATGATTCCGGACAGTTTCTTCCTGTATCTGCAAAACTAATATTATCATATACTTCAATACTTGAAATTGCCTTAGAATATGCCATCAAATCTTCAAAATAAATCGTACTGTTCTCCAAAATATAAATGATATTCTGGTCACAAATATCAAACATTTGGTAAAGCATTTCCATATCCAGCTTTGATACTCCTCGTGAAAGACTTCTGGTATCCATACGAATGCCAAAAGTCAATGCTGTTGCAACCTCTCTTGTCATCGGAATATCGTTTTCAAAAAAATACTGTGCAATAATGGATGCACATGCCCCAATCTCCGGACGAATGTCCGTAAAACGATATTCATATTTTTCAAAGACCGGGTGATGGTCAATACAGATAATTTCACTACCTGTCGTGTTAATGATATTAGCATTTCCCTTCTGCGCATCTACGAGAATTACCTCATCCTCTTCCGTCAAAATATCTTCTAAATCTTCAATATGCTCCATATCAATACACAGCAGTTCTCTCAATTTATCTGTACTATATCTGTCTATCTTTCCTTTATAGCAGATTGTTGCATTAATTCCACGATACCTCAGCAGCTGCTGCAATCCATAAGCACTTGCAATTGCATCCGGATCCGGGAAATTATGTGTCTGTATATACACATGCTCCCGGTTAATGTTTTCTATCACTCTGTCTAATTGTGTCATTTTCATCTCATTCCCCTAAAAAATTTTCCACCACTTCCGGCAGTTCTGCAAATTTTTCCACTTTCATAACCTTGTTTAGAATTGTTCCAAAACCATAAGCCGCATGAATAAATCCTACTCCTGCCTTGCAGCTTGCATCGTAGTCTCCCTGAATATCTCCAATATAAACTGCCTTATCCACATGATTGCGTTCTACGATTAATTTAATATTATCTGCTTTCTGCAATTGATTATTGCCATAGCACTCAATATCTTCAAAATATTTTCCAAAACCATAATGTTCTAAAAACGCTTCAATATATCCTGCCTGACAATTACTTACAATATAAAGCGGATGCATTTCTTTTAATACCGCAAGTGTTCTCTCTACCTCTGGATAAAGAATTCCACCATGCTCTCTCAAATAATCATTTTCTTTGATACAGCACTGCTCTAAAAGTGAGTAGCGTTCTTTTTCTTTCAGTTCAGAAAAAAGAATATCTGCAATTACATTCATGGTTTTTCCCATAACAGACTGAACATCCGCAACTGACAGTTCTTTTTGTATCATCCTGCTTTCTTTTATTGCAAGATTCCAGGATTCTGTAATTTTCTCGGTAGAATCCCATAAAGTTCCATCCATATCAAAAATGATTCCTTTTTTCATGTCTGATTCCCCGTATTCCTAAAGATTGTATATTTCTGTATATTTTTCTTTGAAGTAGCGGATAATCGGCTCTGCCAAAACCTCTTTTCCACAGACAGCAGAAATCACTTCTTTTGGTGTACGCGTGCTTCCATACTGATGAATCTTCTCATTCAGCCACTTTGTAATTTCCATGATCCGACCTTCTTTTAAAATTGTATCAACAGAACCAAGCTCTGCTTCCATTGCATCGAGATACATGCCATCATAAATGCTTCCTAAAAGATAGGTCGGAAAATAGCCAAAGGAGCCGTCTGACCAGTGCATGTCCTGTAAAATACCTTCTGCATCATTTTCCGGTGTAATCTGCAGGTATTCCTGCATTTTCTGATTCCAGAGGGAAGGAAGTTCTTCCACACTTACATTTTCGCGGAAAATCGCTTTCTCAATTTCATAGCGGATAATAATATGCAGACAGTAAGTCAACTCATCTGCTTCCGTACGGATAAAACTGTTTCTTACATGATTGATTTCATGATAAAACTCATCCAATGTGATTTCTTTATATTTTGGCAGTAATTTGCCTAATTTTTCATAAATCGGAATCCAAAAGTTTTTATTACGTCCTAAAATATTTTCATAAAATCTGGACTGGCTTTCATGGATTCCCATGTAGCAGCAGCTTCCTGCAACAGTTCCATCAAATTCCGGATTAACGTTCTGCTCAAAGATTGCATGACCGCCTTCATGGATTGCAGAAAAAATAGAGCTGATAGAATCATTTTCATAGTAATGATTTGTTACACGTACATCCCTGGATGAGAAATTCATCGTAAATGGGTGCTCTGTCTCACCAACTGCTCCAGAATCCCAGGAAAATCCCATATAATCCAGCAGCATTTTTTGCACATCCTTCTGTGCATTCACATCAAACGTATCCTTAAATTTACTGTCATCCGGCTGCTTGGCTGCAAGAATCTGTTTTACCAATGGAATTAATTCTTTTTTCAAATCTTCAAAAATCCCGTCAATTGTTTCAGAATCCATTCCTTCTTCATACTGATTTAACATGGCATCATAAATTTCTTTGTCCGGATCTGTATAAGCTGTAATTTCCTTTGTCATCTCAATCATATTTTTTAAATGAGGTGCAAAAATGGAATAATCTGCTGCATTTTTTGCTTCTGCCCATGCATTTCCTGATTCTGCCTGTGCTTTTACAAATCTTGCATATATCTCCTCCGGAATACGTTTGTTTTTGTCCATATCACGCTTCATGCGAGTTACGATAAATTTCCATTTTTCATCTAGCTGCTCAAATTCCTGCGGTGCAGCCAGTGTATCTAACATACGACTTAATTCCTCAGAGGTTGACATACGGAATTCCTCTGTCGAAAAGAAAGTTAATGCATCGGTATGTCCCTCAAAACCATTCTTTGGTGCGCAGGTTTTCATATCCCAATATAAAACTGTTACAGCATGACTATATTGATTCATTTTATCTAAATACACTTTTAATTCTTCTAATATCTTACTCATTTTCTATCTCCTAAATTACATACTAATATTTTATCCACAAAAAACTCCGCCGCACAAAGCTTCCGAAAACGCTCCGCATTTTCATCCGACATTCACTATGGCGGTAACTTTCCTATAACCAAAAAGAAAAACCGTATGAAATCAAAAAATCTCATACGGTTCTATCTTACCATAACTTTTTTACAGTGTCACTTTATTTTCTTTTTTCGATTATCCTCTTGTTACATGAAATGCTTTCATACCCGGATATACTGCTGCTTCACCTAATTCTTCTTCAATTCTAAGCAACTGGTTGTATTTTGCTACTCGCTCAGAACGGCTTGGCGCTCCTGTCTTAATCTGGCAGGTATTTAATGCAACTGCTAAATCTGCAATTGTGGTATCTGCTGTTTCACCGGAACGATGAGAAGAAATTGCAGTATAGCCTGCTGCATGCGCCATTTTAATTGCTTCTAAGGTCTCTGATACAGAACCAATCTGATTTAACTTAATTAAGATAGAGTTTCCGCATCCATTTTCAATTCCTTTTGAAAGACGTTCTGTATTTGTAACAAATAAGTCATCACCGACTAACTGCACCTTGTCTCCTAATTCTGCTGTCAGCTTTTTCCAGCCTTCCCAGTCTTCTTCATCAAGAGCATCTTCAATTGAGATGATTGGATATTTTTCTACCAACTGTTTCCAGTGTGCAATTAATTCCTCAGATGTAAACTTTGTTCCAGCCTTTGGAAGTACATATTCGCCTTTATTTCCACTCTTCCACTCAGAAGAAGCTGCATCCATAGCAATCATGAAATCTTTTCCCGGTTCATATCCTGCATTTTTTACTGCCTCTAATATGTACTGAATTGCTTCTTCATCGCTGGCAAGGTCAGGTGCAAAACCACCTTCATCACCAACTGAGGTAGCAAGTCCTTTGCTCTTTAATAATGCTGCAAGTGCATGGAATACCTCTGCACACCATCTAAGAGCTTCTTTAAAGGAAGGCGCTCCTACCGGCATAATCATAAATTCCTGTACATCTACTGTATTTGCTGCATGTGCACCACCATTTAAAATGTTCATCATCGGAACCGGTAATCTATTTCCGGTAATTCCACCTAAAAATCTATATAATGGAAGATCAAGCGCTGTTGCAGCTGCTCTTGCTGTTGCAATGGATACTGCAAGAATTGCATTTGCTCCAAGCTTTGATTTATCTTTTGTTCCGTCTGCTGCAATCATTGCTTTATCAACTGCATAAATATCAGAAGCATCCATTCCTGTAATTGTTTCGCAAATAATTGTATTGATATTTTCAACTGCTTTTGTCACACCTTTTCCCAGGTATCTTGATTTATCACCATCACGAAGCTCTAATGCTTCAAATTCACCTGTAGAAGCTCCACTTGGTGCTGTTCCTCTTGCAACAGTTCCATCTGCTAATGTCACTTCAGCCTCTACTGTAGGATTTCCTCTGGAGTCAAGAATTTCTCTTCCGATTACTTTTTCAATCTGTAAATAGTTCATCATGTTTCCTCTTTTCTTCTTTCATTTAAGTACTCCTCGCTGGAAGGGTAGCTGCCTTCCAGAAAAATGACATTCAGCAGTTATCATTTTTTTGAGGAGCTTATAAGATTTACACAAAGTTAGTATCAACTAACTCTAGTATCATAGCACGAACTATTTAAAAATACAATGGCGCTTAATGAGCTTTTTTTTCAATAACGCAATTTTTCTACCACCAAAAATGAGTTACAGACAATATTGAAAATACACACGTCTGCAATGGGACTTTCTAAGATAAAAAAGATAGAAACACACTGCAATTTCTGCGATGTACCTCTATCTTTTTCCCATTTTTTATATATAATTTATCTCTCTGAGCGATGCTTTAAATCCTTAATCGGAATATTTGCAAACAACGCAGGAACTGTTCCATTATTGGCATCTGATTCTGTCTCTGTAATCTGGATATTCAATGAATCCGTATCAATATCCATGTATTTAGAAATAACCTGAATAATATCATTCTTAATCATTTCCATCATTTCCGGAGAGCAGTTTGCCCGATCCGATACCAGTAATAATTTCAAGCGATCCTTCGCAACATCACCGGAGTTCTTCTTTTTGAATAAATCCATTAATCCCATGGTAATCCCCCTTAATTCTTGCTAAAGATGCCCTTAATTTTTGAGAAAACACCCTGTTTTGCTTCTAAATCTAAGAATGGCACTTCTTCACCGGTTACACGACGGCTGATATTTGCATATGCCTGTCCAGCAAGGCTGTTAGATCCTACAAGAGGTTCACCCTGATTTGTAGAAACAACAATCTGTTCATCATCCGGAACCGCACCAATTAAATTCACAGCAAGAATATCACATACGTCTGCTACATTCATCATATCGCCACGTTTTACCATGTCCATACGAAGTCTGTTTACGACTAAGTCGATGCGTTTCATTTCGTTTGCCTCTAATAATCCAATAATTCTGTCGGCATCGCGAATTGCAGATACTTCAGGTGTAGTAACCACAAGTGCTCTATCTGCTCCTGCAATTGCATTCTTAAATCCCTGTTCGATTCCGGCCGGACAGTCTAATAAAATATAATCAAACTCCTGCTTTAACTCTTCTACAAGCTGCTGCATCTGTTCTGGTGTTACGGAATCTTTATCTCTTGTCTGGGCAGATGGTAACAGGCATAAATCCGGATACTTCTTATCCTTAATTAATGCCTGTTTCAGACGACACTTTCCTTCAATCACATCTACAAGGTTATATACAATACGGTTTTCCAGTCCCATAACAACGTCTAAGTTTCTTAATCCGATATCTGTATCGATCATGATAACTTTTTTGTTTAACTGTGCAAGACCTGTTCCAACGTTTGCAGTTGTTGTTGTCTTACCAACCCCACCCTTTCCAGATGTAATTACGATTACTTCACTCATGAATTTCTATCCTCCTAATGTTCCTTTAAATATTGTTTAAAATTTTCTTCGTCACTGGTTCCATGTAAATTGCACCATCTCTTGCGATTGCAATCTGAAGCTCTGTGGATGCTTCTTTATCCTTTTTAAGCAGGCTGCGTCTTGCCTTCTGCTTATCCGGACTTTTGGCAATCAATGAACCAATCTGTATCTGTATCGGATTCATATCAAGTGCAAAAATAAAGCAGTCCTCATTTCCATACGCACCTGCATGGGCATTCCCTTTAAGCGCGCCTAGGATTACAATATTTCCGCCGGATACAATCTTTGCTCCCGGATTAACGTCGCCAATGATTGTAATACTCGAATCACTTTCAATTACCTGACCGGAGCGCAGCGTTCCTTTGTAAAAATCACCCTGTCCTGCCATAGATGCCGCATACTGGCTCTCTACCGCATTGCAATATTCCTCAATCTGCTGCTTCATACGAGCTTCTTTCTCCGCATCATTATCTAAAATACAAACAATCTCAATAGATGTATTTTCAGTAATCGCTTCAATAATCCGGTATTCTTCTTCCTGAGATAATCTTCTTCCTTCAAAGGCAATTGCAAGCTTTGAATTATGAAAGAATTTCTCCGACTCCTTAAACTTTTCAATTACTGCTGCCAGTAAATCACGAAATGATACATCGGGATCTAATATTAAATTAATCCCATACTTATTACTTTTAATAATTACTGTCTGCGACATGTATCCCTCCATTGTCTCAGAAATGCTATTTGCATATCTGTTAGAGAATAGAAGTCACCCGGTGACGTTCACCGAGTGACTTACCACTTGTAATTATACCGATTCTTCACAAATATGCAACGTGTTTCCTCGAACTTTTTAAGAAAAATTTTTAGTAATTGTAACAATTCAGTTATAGATATTGTTCCTCGAACTTTTGAACCTCCATTGGTTTTGCAAAATAATATCCCTGGAACATATTACAACCAACCTCTTTTAAGAAATCTACCTGCTCACTTGTCTCAACACCTTCTGTAATTACCGGCAATTCAAGTTCCTTTGACATTTTGACAATTGCTGTCAATATTTTTCTTCCTCGTTCCTTATCCTCAGACTCTCCTAAAAATGCCATATCCAGCTTGATTGCATCTACATTAATGTTTTTAAGCATATTTAAAGAAGAATATCCACTGCCAAAATCATCCATTTCCACAACAAACCCTGCTTCTTGGAGTTTTTTCAACAATGTTTTCAGTTCTTCTAAATTCTGTATGAATGCTGTCTCTGTAATTTCAATTTTCAGATTCTTTGGACTGATTTCGTATTTGTCTACCAACCTCATAAGAACTTTATATATATCCATAAAATAAAAATCAATTGGCGATATATTAATGGAAATATAAGTATTCGGATTTCCACAATCTTTCCAGCGCTTCAGACATTTACACGCCTGTTCCCAAACATAACGATCTAATTTTGCAATGGAACCGTTCTGCTCTAATATAGGCAGGAAGTTTCCCGGTGGAACCATTCCTTTTTCCGGGTGAATCCATCTTACCAAAGCCTCTGCTCCCGGTACACTTCCATCTGCCGCAACCTGCGGCTGCAGATATATCTGAAATTGCTCTGTCTCCATTGCATATTCTAATCCACTGGCTAATTCCTGCTCGCTTAAGGCCCTCTTTCTTAATTCATCATCATAATATGCCACATACTTTTGGGCATTATCTTTGACTGTATTTGCTGCCATCAGAGCTCTTGCGCACATAACAGAAATTGCAGTATTTTTATCTGTGATTTCATAAACACCCACATAAATATGGATCGGATAAGATAGATCGCTATCTACCATCTGTGCAATTGTTTTTGGTCCCTCAATAAAAATGGATTCTTTAAAATCTTTCTTTTTCATTAGAAGTGCAAAACGGTCACTTTCCAGCCTTCCATATATTTCTCCCACCTTGGTCTGTTCTTTTATTTCATTTGCAATTTTTGATAAAAGCTCATCGCCGGCTCGTGTACCAAAAACATCATTGACCAGTTTAAAATTTTTCACATCCGAGCAAATCATTAACATTTCTTCGCCATCATTTTCCTCTAAGCATTTTCTGGACTGCTCATAGAAAAATTCCTTGTTATAAAGTCCGGTTACCCTGTCATGCGTTGCAAAATAATGCTCTCTCTTTAAATTCTCCACTGCCTCTGTCTCATCTTCAATAACAAAGAAGCATCCTAAATACCGGTCTCTTTCATCCACAATCCGATGATACTGGATTTTTAAATTTACTATTTTTTTATTTCTTTCAATTATCCAGCTAAACGTATTATCCTTTGACAAGTCAATGTTTTCTTTTCCGTTGAACTGATAAGCAATACTTATTTCAGCCATATCTTCCTTAGTAACATTAAGAATTTCACAGGCACTTTTATTCATTTGAATACAGTTTCCGTCTATATCAAATGTAACAACTGCTTCTGTCATACCCTCCACTACCATGTCCAGTGTACGTGTGGTCAGCGTCTTTGGTTCAAAAACAATTGCATAATAGTAAACAATCAGTCCACCCATTGCTAAAAAGATAACAGAGCTCTCTAATATGGTACTGTAAAATACATATACTGCATCTGCTAACAAAATGCATATTAAAATTATCAGTACGACGAGATATTTTCTTCGATATAATCTTGGAGACACATAGATGCGATACACTAAACATAACAGACTGAATGATGCTAACATATAACAGAATCCCAAATGCACATTGTACAGCATTCCATAATTCACCCGATAAAATATCTCTCCATTTGCCGTAATCATTTCCCTACAGCTAAAGACATGTCCAAATATGAAATTAGAATACATCATGATGCTGTCAAAAATTACGAAAGCAATCATCAGTTTTTTATTATAATACCTTATCTTCGTGATATTCGTATATGCCCGGATAAATGCAAACAGAAAATATAGCAGCCACGTCATTCCTGCAAAGAAAACACTGTAAGCTATGGCGCACACATTTTCTGTTTCTGAAACTACCGTAACAAGATTTGCAACGATTGTAATTGCTGCAGTTAATAGTACTCGTTCTACACGAACAGCTATTTTCTTTTTGCTTTTATACGCTCCTATCATACTTAACAACAAAACAAAAATCGTTACCATGTAAATAATTGAAATTGTAACTCTCACGCAAATCCCACCTTTTCTATTCGTATTAATTATAGAAAATATAGTAATATGGTAACAATTTTTTCGGCATTTGTCTAGTAAAAAAGGACTATGTGTTTTTCACATAGTCCTTCTGAAAATTTATTTAACTTCGTCAATAGCAAAATCAATTGACTTCGTCAATAGCAAAATCAATTGACTTCGTCAATAGATTTGCCAATATCCGTACGCATATATTTGTTATCAAAGTTTACCCAGCCTGTTGCTTCATAAGCTTTTGCCCGGGCTTCCTTTAAGTCTTTTCCGGTTGCTGTAATTCCAAGAACACGTCCACCATTTGTTACAATTTTACCGGAATCATCAAACTTAGTACCTGCATGGAAACAGTAATAATCATCTTTTCCCTCGAAGTTTTCAAATCCAGTGATTTCAAATCCTTTTTCGTAAGCCACCGGATAACCGTCAGATGCTAAAACAACACATACTGCTGCGTTATCTTCAAACTGTAAATCAATCGTATCAAGCTTTCCTTCCACACAAGCTTCCATAACATCAATAATGTCATTTTTCATTCTTGGAAGTACTACCTGAGCTTCCGGATCACCAAATCTTGCGTTATACTCTAACACTTTTGGTCCATCCTCTGTTAACATAAGTCCGAAGAAAATAACTCCGGTAAATGGTCTTCCTTCTGCCGCCATGGCATCCACGGTTGCCTGATAGATATATTTCTGGCAGAAATCATCTACTTCTGCTGTGTAGAATGGGCTTGGTGAGAAATTACCCATACCTCCGGTATTTAATCCCTGATCACCATCTTTTGCACGTTTGTGATCCTGTGCAGAAGACATGATTTTGATTGTTTTTCCATCTACATAGGAAAGAACTGATACTTCACGTCCTGTCATAAATTCTTCGACAACCATAGTATTTCCGGCAGTTCCGAATTTCTTATCCTCCATGATTTCTTTTACGCCGGCTTTCGCTTCTTCTAAAGTGTTACAGATTAAAACACCTTTTCCAAGAGCAAGACCATCTGCCTTTAATACGATTGGCATTTTTGCTGTCTCTAAGTATTTTAAAGCTTCTTCTGCATCTGTGAAATTCTCATAAGCTGCTGTTGGAATGTTGTATTTTTTCATAAGGTCTTTAGAAAATGCCTTAGAGCCTTCTAAAATAGCAGCATTCTTTCTTGGTCCGAATACTTTTAAGCCTTCTGCTTCAAAGGCATCTACGATACCGCCAACTAACGGATCATCCATTCCAATAATGGTAAAATCAACTTCTTTTTCTTTTGCAAATGCAACTAATTTATCAAATTCCATTGCGCCGATGGAAACACACTCTGCTAAAGCTGCAATTCCTGCATTTCCCGGTGCACAGTAAATTTTATCTACACGTGGACTTTTTGCAACACTTGTTACGATTGCATGCTCACGTCCGCCGCTTCCTACTACTAATACTTTCATTGTTCTCCTCCGTTCCGGTGCGTTTACGCAAGGAAGGCGAACTGAATTACAAATTCAGTTCTGCCATCATAGAATTTGTGACGTTTCGGCACAAATTCATGGTTGAAAGATTGCTATCGAGCAATTTTTCAACCTTCTCCTCCGTTGATAATAACCTGTCCGTCTTCTACTGTTACTTTGCCATTTGCAATTAAATCAATTGCCTTTGGCATAATGATCCATTCTGCCTCTTCCATAACACGGCGCTGTAGTACTTCCGGTGTATCGCCCTGCTGTACCTCTACGGCTTTCTGTAAAATGATTGGACCTGTGTCAGTTCCTTCATCCACAAAATGGCAGGTCGCTCCGGTTACCTTTACACCCCGGGCAAGTACGCCTTCATGTACTTTTAAACCATAGTAGCCTGTTCCACAGAAGGATGGAATCAGCGATGGATGAATATTGATAATACGATTACGGTATTCTTTAATCATTTTCTCCGGAATTACTACGAGAAATCCTGCAAGCACTACCAAATCCACCTGATAAGAATTCAGTTTTTCTAAAAATGCTTCGTTGAATGCTTCTCTGTTTTCAAAATCCTTTGGAGAAATGCAAAGAGCTTCAATTCCATGATTTTTTGCACGTTCTAATGCGTAAGCATTTTTATTGTTGCTGATAACTACCTCAACCTTTGCGTTGGTAATCGTTCCGTTATCAATTGCATCTAAAATAGCCTGGAGGTTCGTACCGCCTCCAGACACTAATACTGCTATTTTTAGCATAAGGTTACTCCTTTTTCACCATCGATGATTTTACCTATTACATAAGGTGTATCACCTGCTGCTTTGATTGCTTCCATTGTTTTATCAACATCAGCCGGATCAACTGCAACCATCATACCAATACCCATATTATAAGTATTGTACATCATTTCTTCTTCTACGTTTCCTTCTCTTGCCATCATCTTAAAGATTGCAGGGATTTCGTAGCTGTTCTTTTCAATCACGGCATGTTTTCCTTCCGGAAGCATACGTGGAACATTTTCCTGGAAACCGCCGCCTGTGATATGACTGCAGGCTTTTACGCGAACGCCGGCTTCTTTAATGCTCTTTAATGCTTTTACATAAATTCTTGTTGGAGCAATTAATGCTTCCCCAAGAGTCTTTCCTAATTCTTCGTGGTATGTATTTAATGTTTCTGCATCCATTTTGAAGATTTTACGAACTAATGAAAAACCATTGGAATGAACACCTGAAGATGCCATACCGATAATTACGTCATCTGCTTTTAAGTCAGCTCCGGTAATAATGTCTTTTTTATCAACAACACCAACTGCAAAACCGGCTAAATCGTATTCATCTTCCGGCATAAGACCCGGATGCTCTGCTGTTTCACCACCGATAAGCGCACAGCCGGACTGTAGACATCCTTCTGCAACACCGCTAACGATTGTAGCAATTTTTTCAGGATAATTCTTACCACATGCAATATAATCTAAGAAAAATAATGGTTCTCCACCTGCACATGCAATATCATTTACACACATAGCAACTGCATCAATACCAATGGTATCATGCTTGTCTAAAATGAATGCTAATTTTACCTTAGTACCACACCCGTCTGTACCGGATACTAAAGTAGGTTCTTCCATATCTTTAATCTTCTCAAGGGAGAATGCACCTGAGAATCCGCCAAGACCGCCTAACACTTCCGGTCTCATAGTCTTTTTTACATGTTCTTTCATCAGCTCTACTGATTTGTAACCTGCTTCGATATCAACTCCGGAATTCTTGTAATCCATTAATTTTTCCTCCTATAATAAAACATGTTTATTATTAACAGTTTTGAACTGCCTAGAAAATAAAAATGCATACAGTTCTAAACTATTACATCTATTATCTTGTACCACCTATAGTATAAAGGCAAACACCTACATTTTCCAATTATATATTGTAATGTTTCTTATTAGTTTATCTAATATGTATCACTTCTTATATTTGTTTTCTTAATAAATATAAGGTTTTGGCAAAAAAACTGCTATTATTTGTGCATTCTGCACTATTCCACTTCGGTGCAAATCTTCTGATATGCTTTTTCACATAACCACACCGATGCAGAACCGCCATCCACTTTAAATTCTCCGGTTCCTGTTTCATCTAAAATGACCGGCTCGTTAAAATGACCTAATGCATCATAAAACTTACAGCCTGCAAACTGAGTTCCTACCTGCATTCTTTTGCAGCCTGCCACAGAATCTGTCACAAGAAGGGCAAGTCCTGAATCCGGCCGCTCACTGTCTCCGCTTCTTGTAAATCCTACTACTGAATGGTGGTCAAAGTAGTCTCTCTGCTCACCATAAGCATATAATTCACGGATTTTAAGCAGCTTTTTTAGGTCTGCCACTGCCGATACTTTATCGTGTGGAATGCCATAATAATCACCATAAAATACGCATGGCATGCTGTCCTTATGGAATAAAATCAAGGAATAAGCAATCGGCTTAAACCATGACGGAATAAAGGAATAAAGTGCCTGCCCCGGCTGTGTATCGTGATTGTCCACAAAAGTCACTGCATTGCCCGGACGTTCCTTTAAAAGCGTTCCATTTAATATGCTGCCCATGTCAAAGTTCCCGTCAGAGGTTGCAGCATTATAAAATGCAAAATGAAGCGGCACATCAAAAAGTGACATACTGTTTTCCGTAACATCCAGATAATGCAAAAGCTTCGAAAGTTCTCTTGACCAGTATTCGCCCACTGCAAAAAAATCTCTGCCTGTATGTTCACGCATGTCTTTTAACCATTTCCGGTAAAAGTCAAAGCTAATGTGCTTTACTGCATCTAATCGAAAACCATCCATCTGTACAGTGTCTAAATACCATTTCCCCCAGTCCGTCACTGCTTTTATGGTATCAGGATTTTCCGTATCCAAATCTGCGCCCATTAAGTAGTCATAATTGCCATTTTCGGTATCTGTTTCTCTGTTCCAAGTTTTCCCTGCGAAACAAAAAATACCATTTCTTTTTTGTCCTTCATCCCAGTCTGTTCCGCTAAAATTAGAAGCATTCCAGCAAAATGCAGAATATTTTCCTGCTCTGCCTAAAAAATCAAACTTTGTCCACGCTGTTATCTGCTGCTCACCACTAATATCCACATCACGGTTATCTGCTGCGCTTTCTTCCACTGCAACCGTTTCTGTCGCATCCGCCCCCATCATGTGATTTAATACCACATCTGCTAAAACCTCAATTCCGCTTTTTTGGAATGCTTTCACTGCTTTTTCATAAGCAGCTTTTGTGCCATATTTTGTTGCAACGGAATCCTTTTGATTAAATTCTCCAAGGTCGTAGGTGTCATAAACATCATAGCCCACACTTTTTGCCCCGGCTGCTCCCTTATAAGCCGGTGGAAGCCATACCATATTGATTCCTGCTTCTTTTAATTTTTCTGCCTGTGCTGCGCAGCGTTCCCAATGTAACCCATTTTCCGGCAAATACCATTCAAAATACTGCATCATTGTTTTATTTGTCATATGTATTCCCCACCAAAAAGGGCAGCTCCCGTGAACTGCCCTTCCTCCTTCTTAATAGTTCTTGTATCCAACTTCCTGTAATCTGGCATCTTTTGCCTGAACCTGTTCTTTTAAGTCCTTTGAGTAGGCTTTTAATTTTTCTAAAAGCTCTGCATCACTTGTAGCAAGAATCTTTGCTGCAAGAAGACCTGCATTTGCACCACCATTGATTGCAACAGTTGCTACCGGAATACCGGATGGCATCTGTACGATAGAATATAAAGAATCACGTCCGCCAAGGGATGTTGTATGCATTGGAATACCAATAACCGGCATTGGGAAAATTGCTGCACACATACCCGGAAGATGTGCTGCCATACCTGCTCCGGCAATAATTACCTTAAATCCTTTTTCTTCTGCAGTTTTTGCATACTCGAAAAATACATCCGGTTCACGGTGCGCAGAAATAATTGTCATTTCATAATCAATTCCTAACTGTTCTAAGATATCAGCAGCTTTTGCCATAACCGGCATATCTGAATCACTGCCCATTACAATACCAACTTTTGCCATTGTTTTATCTCCTTTATAATTCTTACATTTTGCTTTTGTTTGTGGTTATTATAACTTTCACTCTTTAAGAAGTCTAGTTAATATTCTTGAACTCATTGATAAGAACTACTTATCCAGTGGTTTGTTTAATTCCTCTGTTCCCGGAACAACAAATCTTCCATCTGATATAATATCCACTGTAGAACCATCTTTTCGAATGGCTGTAATCTTATCTAATTCATCATATGGAATCGTAATATCGGTATGGCAGTTAAAATATGCTTTTGCCATATCCTCGTTACGAAGTCTTGAAAAATCATTTTCTCTTGCAACAATTGCTTTTCCATCCGGGTTATAAGTAACAATATCCTCTTCATGGCTGTAGCAGGTATCACCTACTGCAAAATGAGGACCAGTTTTTTCTGCAATCAGAATCGGAAGCTTATCTGCAATATCAAAATCTCTTGCCATGCGGTATGCTGTTGTATTTGTTCCAATTGCAAACTCACCCATTGGCAGTGTATCGTGATGCTTTAACACATTATCTTTGATATACTTTCTGCACTCTTCCTTATCTTCGAAATTGGTACAGGTATAATCAGTAATTACACCATCTTCGAAATCAATTTCTAAATTCAGATATTTCAGTTCATTTAAATAAACCTGACTTACAAAAAGCTTTCCGGTGGTTCCCTTTAACACCGGTGAAGTAAATACTTCTCCAACCGGGATATTCACATCTGCCACACAGTTTTCAAATGCAGTTTCCCTGGAAGCATCCTTTAATGGCCAAATTGATACATAAAGATCTGTTTTGTTATCACCTTTTCCGGTGATATGAACCTTTTCGGCCTGGTCTAACACATCAATCAGCTTCTGCTGCATATTCTGATATAAATTGTAATCCAGTGTATTGATTTTTACTGTTTCTGCAAAAATCTCCTGAAACTTCTCGCCAATTGCAGGAACCGGATACGCAATAATCGTAAAGCTTCGTTCCTCTCCTATAATATACTGGTTCATAAGCTGACCTGACATGCTCATATCATAAACGCTTAACTGCTGCTGTTTTTCAGATAATTTTAATGCTTCTTTTCTTGTCTCCGGTGAAAACGGAACATCACCAAAGGTTTCGATAACAGCTGGACCTGCATGACCATTTGCCTCTTTTTTCATAGCTTCAAAGGTTGTCTTCATGACCTCAAGTGTACGTTCTACATAAGCCTTGTCATAATACAAAGCCTTATCTTCCTTGTGGTCGTAAGTATACTGTTTGTTTGCCGGTGTACCGGAAGCAAGCATCGTAACCTTTAAGCCCATCTTCTCAAAGTTTTTAACTGCTGCCCTTGCCATGCGCTCAAATCCAATTGGATAACGAATCTGCGCGGTAAGCTTTTTCGATAAATCCTTTCCTGTTGCAACAAATCCGATGCGATAGCCTTCTGTATAGGTATCTGCCATGGACTGAATTTCTTCTTCACTTAAGGTGTTTAAAAAAGCTGCTACTCCAAGCTCATTTTCTCCAATAAAATCGCCATACTGATACAGATAACGTAAATCATTTAAGTCGGAATTCATCACAATTTGTAAAATGAAATCTTTCTCCGGATTTACCAGACGATGAATGCTCTCTTCTATGAAAAGCTCGCTGTAATCATGGAAAAACCAGTACACTGCCTGCTCTACATTTTTCTTTTCCATTGACTCTTTCTCTTCAAAAAGATTATAAATCTCTACAAAAAGCTCTGCACAAATGGTTAGTCTCATCTTTTTTCCGGCAAATACAGCATTTACCGGCTGACGAATTGTCACATACAGCATAGACAAAATCTGTCCATATTCTTCGCCTAATGTTTTTACTGCATAAACAGGATTTGCATAGCTCATCTCGTAATTGTGTGGCTCCAGCTCTTCATACAGTCTGCGGTTATCCTCTTCACATTCTGCCAAAGAACGTTCTTTTAATGTGCCACTTTCTTCTTTATTCAGTAAATTGGCCAAATACAAAAGATTTGCTGCTGCCTTCTTAAAATAATCCTCAAACTGTGGCTGTACATCCGCCTGCTCACTAATCTGGGCAATACGTTCCATCACAAGTTCTAAGCGTTCCACCGCTGCCTCGTTTGATTCTTTATATAACTCTTTATAGCTCATATTTTTCCTCGTTATTTATTTTCTAAATTATACATTTTGCCTGCATCCTCTTCCTAACTGCAACCCTGCAGCAGTCACACAGACAATACCTTTTACATTCCCAAAAAGCCTGTCACATAAATTGCAATCCATACACCTGATGCCAAAAAGGATATGATAGTTGCAAGATATGGAAAAAGCTTAAATGAGTCTTCTTCTCCCAAGCTCATCACTGCAAGCACGAAGGCCACTAACGCTACTAACATTGATGTAACGCCTGCACTTCCTAAATACATACTTCCAGCCCCTGCATGCCGGAAGGAGTTAATTACTACATATACAAAAATTGCCAATGAAACAAACGCAAGCAGGAGAGCAAAAATCCCCCGCTTTGACTGCGTTTTCTCTGTAAATTTATATCCACTTTTTTTTCGTCTTCTCGGTGTCATATTTTTCCTCCACGCTTTCCTGTAAAACGACACCCCGCTGCAAATTATCAGAATCTGGTACAACTGTTTCTTAATAACAGTTGTACTAGCCACGTCTCAATCTGCTTTTTTATTCTGCACTGCTTTTGTCCAAAACTTTATAAATAAATGATATATCAGATATCCGAGCATTCCTCCGATGGTATTTAACAGTAAATCATCCACATCAAAGCTTCCCACCTTTGTTATCAGCTGCAGAAGCTCCACCAAAAGGCTAAGCTCCAGACTATAAAATGACGTATACAAAAAATGTCTGCATCTTTTTGAAAAAAAAGGCAAAAAGATTCCAAATGGAATAAAGGCTGCAATATTACCTGCAATATTTAACATTACCGCCTGTACGCCAAGCACTTTATAGTAAAATAAAAAACGCTTAATTTCACGAAAAGGTACAAGATTATAATGGTAAGTCCGCTCAGAATATGTTCTTCCCATACTTTCCGAAAAAAACAAAAAGTAAAACAGCACCACAAAGTAAATCCAAAACAGATGAATTGCAACTGCCTTCCGCTTTTTCTTTTGCAAGGAATGGCAGCCTGTGCCAGTTTTTTTATCTGCAGCCATACTCTTCGTAGTACTTATCAATAGCTGCTTTAATCTCGTCATCAATTACAACTTTTCCCTGGCACGGGCGGTTGTATAAGTGTTCTACTACTTCATCCATAGATACGATAGCATTTGCATCGAATCCGTATTTCTCTTTGATTTCTTCAAGGGCGCTCTTCTCGCCGCCAAGCCCTTTTTCCATACGGTTTAAGGAAACCATTAAGCCTAAAATTTCTACATTAGCAGCACCTTTTACCTTTGGTACTGTCTCTTCCATAGATTTTCCGGAAGTAGTAACATCTTCAATCATAATCACTCTGTCGCCATCTTTTAAGCTGCTTCCAAGGAAGCTTCCTTTATCTGCTCCATGATCCTTTTCTTCCTTACGATCTGAACAATAACGGATTTCCTTTCCATATAATTTGCTATATGCAACTGCAGTTACCACGCTGATTGGGATTCCTTTATATGCCGGTCCGAATAACACGTCAAAGTCATCGCCATATTTATCATGAATTGCTTTTGCGTAATATTCACCTAATCTCATTAACTGACTTCCTGTTACATATGCTCCTGCGTTCATAAAAAATGGCGATTTACGTCCGCTCTTTAATGTAAATTCGCCAAATTTTAATACATCACTTTCTACCATAAACTCAATAAATTCCTGCTTGTATTGTTCCATTTTCCTTAAAACCTCCTGTATTTTCATTAAGCTACAAGCCGTGCCATTTCGAAATTGACAAACCCGTGAAATGCTTGCATTTCTAAGGGTTCTGGCAATTTTGAAATGATAGGGCGACAGCCCGTGACCGA
>X314_Red_Deer__coassemble_28_pt1 | contig 33592 bp, 30 predicted proteins | sample X314_Red_Deer__metabat2_high_PE_002 | metagenome-assembled genome bin X314_Red_Deer
AAATGCCCAAAAACCAATCAGTCCAAAGATTCCGCAAACAAGACTGCAAACGGCTAAGTTACTGTTTTTTTCCGGAATGGCATTTTTGACAATTGGTTTTGAGAAACTTGGTTCATTACAATTTTCGTTCATAGATTTAGTATCCTAACATCATAAGATTTAAAATAAAGAAAAATGCTACAATTACTAAAAAGCCGATAAATGTTCCGATGACAGCACCATTTTTTTTCTGTAATCCGAATTGTACATAAAGAATACTTAATAAGCATCCGATAGAGCAGCAAAGCAATCCACCAAAGAACCATCCACCTATGATACTAAGTGCTACTAAAACCCAAATCCATGCAGGAGTGTTGCTGACCGGTTCATATTGATTGCCATTACTTTTGTATATTCCATTGACAGCTAAATCAACCTTTCTGCCAATTGCAACAATATGACAATTTGCTCCCGGTAAATCAATTTCGTAATCAACTAAATTGATAAACCAGTTACTGGATTTTACTTTGTAAGTTTCGCCGTCTACAGTAATATTATTTTTTCCACCCTTAATTTTGTAAGAAATACTATGAACAGCACCATTAGAATCTGTTACTTCCCATGAATTCATTTTCATCTTCCTCCTAATTTGTATATATCGAAGTAAATTATACATAATTTGTCAAAATTTGAAAACATTTTTTTAAAATTCTTGCAAACTATTTTCAGACAAGCTATGATAAAGCCAGTTTAATAAAATTTAGTCAGGAGAAAAATCATGGTTTTAATATGGGGTGTTTTAATTTTGACGGCAATTCTGATGATTGCTTCACCATCAGCATGTACAAGAAAAGCAGACAGAGGTAACGCAGAAGCAGAGAAAAAAACAAGAACCTTGGGAATGTGGCTTTTTTTTGCGGCAGTTATTTGGATGATAACAGCAAAGATTGCATAGTATATAAGGTATTTGAGGAAAATTGTTTGATTTTCAAAAAAAGATTTACAAAAAAAAGTAATATGATAGAATGAATAAGGTATGAAAATGTAAAGAGATTGGAGGAAATATAATGTTTTGTAGAAATTGCGGACAGGAATATGTATCGCCGGATGCAGTTATTTGTGTAAAATGTGGTACACAGAAAGGAATGGGAGTAAATCACTGCCCAAGTTGTGGCGCGCAGACACAGCCGGATACACAGGTCTGTATGAATTGTGGAGTAGCTATGGGTGCTTATGAGCCTAAGGGAGAAAAATCAAAAATTGTTGCAGGTTTACTTGGCATTTTCTTAGGATGCTTCGGTGTACATAATTTTTATCTTGGATATACACAAAGAGCAGTGATTCAGCTTGTATTATCTATTGTCAGTTTCCCATTAATGTGCGTTTTTGGCCTTGGTGCATTCTTGCTTTTAGGAATTGAAATCTGGGGCTTGGTAGAAGGAATTATGATATTATGTGGTAAGATTGACCGTGATGCAGAAGGCAAATTGTTAAAGGATTAATGAGGTGCCATTATGTATGTTTGTAGAAACTGTGGTTTACAGTATGTGTCAGATGAAGCAGTAATGTGCACGCGTTGTCAGGCTCCAAAGGGCGAAGGTGGACAATATTGTCCATGTTGTGGTGCGCCGGTTCGCCAGCCAATGCAGAATGTATGCTTAAATTGTGGTGTAGAGATGCAAGGTTATGGAAACACAAGTACAAAGTCGAAAGTTGCGGCAGGAGTGCTGGGACTTTTCCTAGGATGCTTTGGTGTACATAATTTCTATCTTGGTTACATAAAAAAAGGAATTATTCAGCTTGTGATTTCGCTTAGCGGATATATTGCTTATTTTGCAACGGTAATAGGAGTGGCTGTATCACAAACGAGTGACAATGTTTCCAAAACTCTTATTGTTCTGGCACTAGTTGCATTAGTTTATTTTTGTGTGTCAGTGATAGGTGTTGGTATCTGGGCATTTGTGGAATCCATTATGATATTTTGTGGGAAAATCAAAAAAGATGGCAAGGGCAGATTTTTAAAATAATTCTGTTAGTTATTTTGGGTATTCCTAATAGGTATACCCATTTTTTCTTCAATTTATTGACAAAATGGCGGAATATGCTATTATCTACTTTAGTGTGATGTGTAATACTGAGAAAGACGCTTTGCGGGTTTCTTGGATTCGCGGACGGTACCAAAGAGAATTGCTTGCATTTTTATTTGGTTTATGCCTTTCGTGAAAATTAAAGTGTGAAATAAAAGAGAGGTTTTCTTATGAGAAGACGGGTGTTATCGCTCCTTGTTGAGAATAATCCGGGTGTTACAAGTCATATTTCCGGTTTGTTCAGCCGAAGAGGTTATAATATCGATAGTTTTTCATCCGGTGTTACAGCAGATCCAAGATATACAAGGATTACAATTGTTGCAACAGGTGATGAACAGATTTTAGAGCAGATTGAGAAGCAGCTTGCGAAGCTTGAGGATGTCGTAGATATTCAGGTATTAGAACCGGGTTCATCTGTAACAAGAGAACTGATTTTAGTTAAGATTCGTGCGAAAGATACCGAACGCCAGCCGATTCTTAACGTAACAGAGATTTTCCATGGAAAAGTTGTCGACGTAACCCGTGATGCTATGGTTATTGAGTTGACAGGTCATCAGGATAAGTTAGACGCATTCATGGATTTACTACAGGGATATGAAATCTTAGAATTAGCGCGTACGGGAATTACCGGATTGTCCAGAGGGACAGCGGATGTAAGAATTATGGAATAAATATATGGAGGAAAATAAAATGTCAGCAAAAATTTATTATCAGGAAGATTGTAACCTTTCAATTTTAGAAGGAAAAACTATCGCAGTTATCGGATACGGTAGCCAGGGTCATGCTCATGCGTTAAATGCAAAAGAATCAGGATGTAACGTAATCATCGGTCTTTACGAAGGAAGTAAATCATGGGCAAAAGCTGAGAAACAGGGATTTGAAGTTTACACAGCAGCGGAAGCAGCTAAAAAAGCTGATGTTATCATGATCTTAATCAACGACGAATTACAGGCAGATATGTACAAGAAAGATATCGAGCCAAACCTTGAAGCAGGTAACATGTTAATGTTCGCACATGGTTTCAATATTCATTTTGGATGTATTAAACCACCAGCAGACGTAGACGTTACAATGATTGCTCCAAAAGGACCTGGACATACAGTACGTTCTGAGTATCAGGCTGGAAAAGGTGTTCCTTGTTTAGTAGCTGTTGAACAGGATGCTACAGGAAAAGCTTTAGACAAAGCTTTAGCATATGCTGCTGCAATCGGTGGAGCAAGAGCTGGTGTTCTTGAGACAACATTCAGAACAGAAACAGAAACAGACCTTTTCGGCGAGCAGGCAGTACTTTGTGGTGGTGTTTGTGCATTAATGCAGGCTGGTTTCGAAACATTAGTAGAAGCTGGATATGATCCAAGAAATGCATACTTCGAGTGTATCCATGAAATGAAATTAATCGTAGACTTAATTTATCAGTCAGGTTTCGCTGGAATGAGATACTCAATCTCTAACACAGCTGAATACGGCGATTACATCACAGGACCAAAGATTATCACAGAAGAAACTAAGAAAGCTATGAAGAAAGTTCTTTCTGATATTCAGGATGGTTCTTTCGCAAAAGAATTCTTATTAGATATGTCTGATGCTGGACGTCAGGTTCACTTCAAAGCTATGAGAAAATTAGCTGCAGAGCATCCGGCAGAGCAGGTTGGTGAAGAAATCCGTAAGCTTTACAGCTGGAACAACGAAGAAGAGAAATTCATCAACAACTAATGATTGAATAAAAGATTAGAAAAGGGCGTGCATACTTGTGTACGCTCTCTTTTTTTAATTCATAGGAATTTAGGAAAATTCCTATGAATTAAAAAGCCCTTTGGGCAGGATGCGCACTCGCGCGAAGAGGTTGTAGCGGCAAGTGACTTTGTTTTGGCAGAAGAAGATAGCGGTTGACAAATTCGATTGATATGATAAAATAAATCATGTCATTTGAATAAAACAAAACGTTGAAAAGGAGTATTAAGAACGAAAGATTGTCAGAGAGCTGTCGGCTGGTGTGAGACAGCATTCGGAAGTTCCCAACTCGCCTTTGAGTCTTTGATTGAACCTTTTAGAGAGAAGAATAGAAGTAGCTTTGGAAGCAAGTAGATCAAAGCGTGTAATTCGCGTTAAGAATTTTGAGTGCGTATTTCATACATCATAGATGTAATACGAAATAGAGTGGTAACACGGAGAATATATCTTCGTCTCTTGATAGAGACGGAGATTTTTTTGATTTATAGGAATTAAAAATCCCTAAAAATCAAAAGCCACTTCGTGGAAGATGCGCACCTCACGGATAAGAAGTTAGCCGCAAGCGGCACCGATCGGGCGCGTCGAATCGACAGAGCCGATTCGATATTATTTTTAGGAGGAAAGAAGAAAATGGCAGAACTTTATAACCATAAAGTGGTTGAGAAAAAATGGCAGAAGGTCTGGGATGACGAGAAAGCATTTGCTGCGACAGATGATTATTCCAAACCAAAATATTACGCATTAGTAGAATTCCCATATCCATCAGGACAGGGACTTCATGTAGGTCATCCAAGACCTTACACAGCACTGGATATCGTTGCAAGAAAGAGAAGAATGCAGGGATATAACGTTCTTTATCCAATGGGATGGGATGCGTTTGGTCTTCCAACAGAAAACTATGCAATCAAGAATAAAATTCATCCAAAGATTGTAACAGCAAATAACGTAGCTCATTTTAAAGACCAGTTACATTCTTTGGGTTATTCCTTTGACTGGGATAGAGAAGTGAATACAACAGATCCAAATTACTACAAATGGACACAGTGGATTTTCTTAAAACTTTTCAAGGCCGGTCTTGCTTATAAGAAAGAAATGCCAATCAACTGGTGTACATCCTGTAAAGTAGGTCTTGCAAATGAAGAAGTAGTAAACGGCTGCTGTGAGCGTTGTGGTTCTGAGGTTGTCCGCAAGGTTAAGAGCGAGTGGATGTTAAAAATTACAGACTATGCTGACAAATTAATCGAAGGCTTAGAAGAAGTAGATTATATCGAACGCGTTAAGGTTTCACAGAAGAACTGGATTGGACGTTCCACAGGTGCTGAAGTAGATTTTGCAATTGCAGGAAAAGAAGATAAGCTTCGTATTTATACTACACGATGTGATACATTATTTGGAGTAACTTATATGGTAGTTTCTCCGGAGCATCCATACTTAGATAAATATCAGTCAGAAATCAAAAACTGGGATGAAATCGTTGCTTACCGCGAACAGGCTGCAAAGAAATCCGATTTCGAACGTGCAGAGCTGGCGAAGGATAAGACAGGTGTTCAGATTGATGGTTTAACAGCCGTAAATCCGGTAAATGGAAAAGAAGTTCCAATTTGGGTATCTGACTATGTATTAATGTCTTATGGTACAGGTGCAATCATGGCAGTACCGGGACACGATGAAAGAGACTGGGAATTTGCTAAGAAATTCAACCTGCCAATTATTCAGGTTGTGGCAAAAGACGGAGAAGAGGTTGACATCAACGAAGCAGCATTTACAGATGTTGCAACAGGCGTTTTAATCAATTCTGATTTCTTAGATGGTTTAGAAGTTACAGATGCAAAGGCTAAGATGATTGAATTCTTAGAGGAAAAAGGCATCGGAACAGCGAAAACAAATTATAAATTAAGAGATTGGGTATTCTCCCGTCAGCGTTACTGGGGTGAACCAATCCCAATCGTAGAATGTGAGAAATGCGGATTCGTTCCAATTGACGAGAGCGAGCTTCCATTAATGTTGCCGGAGGTTGACAGCTATATGCCAACAGACAATGGGGAATCACCTTTAGCAGCAATGACAGACTGGGTAAGCACAATCTGTCCATGTTGTGGTGGTAAAGCAAAGAGAGAAACAGATACTATGCCTCAGTGGGCTGGTTCTTCCTGGTATTTCTTAAGATATTGTGATCCACACAATGATGAAATGCTTGCAAGTCCGGAAGCATTAAAATATTGGATGCCTGTAGACTGGTACAATGGTGGTATGGAGCATACAACCTTACACTTGCTTTACTCCAGATTCTGGCACAAATTCCTTTTCGATGAGAAGGTAGTTCCATGTGCAGAGCCTTATCAGAAGAGAACTTCTCATGGTATGATTCTTGGTGAGAATGGCGAAAAGATGTCTAAGTCCAGAGGAAATGTTGTAAATCCGGATGATATTGTAAGAGATTATGGTGCAGATACCTTAAGAACTTATGAGATGTTCATCGGAGCCTTTGATTTAAGTGCTTCCTGGTCAGAGGATGGTGTAAAAGGCTGTCGTCGTTTCTTAGACCGTGTATGGAAACTTCAGGACATTATGACAGCAGAGGAAAGTTATTCTTCTGATATGGAAACCAAGATGCATCAGACCATCAAGAAAGTAAGCAGTGATTATGAAGGCTTAAAATACAATACAGCAATTGCAGCAATGATGGCATTGATAAATGATTTTTACAAGAAAAATGCAATTACAAAGGGTGAATTTAAGACATTACTTACCTTATTAAATCCGGTTGCACCTCACATTACAGAGGAATTATGGCAGATTGCAGGCTTTGGCGGATATGTATACCAGAGTACATGGCCGGAATATGATGAGGCTAAAACAGTAGAAAATACCATTGAAATTGCAGTACAGATTAATGGTAAAACGAAAGGAACATTGGCAATTGGAAGAGATGATGCGAAGGATGATGTTATTGCAAAAGCAAAAGAATCTATCGCAGATAAGCTGACAGGTAACATTGTAAAAGAAATCTATGTTCCTGGAAGAATTGTCAATATTGTAATGAAGTAGGATTATGAATAACAAAGGGACAAAATTATTAGAGGGTCCCATCTGGAAGGGGATTGTATCATTTGCAATCCCCATCTTCTTGGGAAATTTATTTCAGCAGCTTTATAATACCGTTGATTCATTGATTGTCGGAAACTTCTTGGGAAGTAATGCACTGGCGGCAGTCAGCTCATCGGGAGCATTGATATTTTTATTGGTTGGTTTCTTTAATGGAACAGCGATGGGAGCCGGTGTTGTAATTTCCAAATATTATGGAGCAAAGGATTACGAGAGTATTAAAAAGACAGTGCATACGGATATCGCCTTTGGATTAGTTGCCGGGATATTGTTAATGATAATAGGAATGCTTTTAACACCTCAGATATTAGAGTGGATGGGCACGCCGGAAGAGGTAATGCCAAATTCTGTGGCTTATTTCCGCACTTATTTTGCAGGTTCTATTGCATTTGTGATGTATAACGTGGAAATGGGAATCTTGCAGGCGGTAGGAGACAGTAAGCATCCATTATATTACCTGATTTTTTCGTCTATTATAAATGTGGTATTGGATTTATTGTTTGTAGGAGTGTTTGGATTTGGTGTGGCATCAGCAGCACTTGCAACCGTTATTTCGCAGGCTGCCAGTGCGATACTATGCTTTATTCGATTATTAAGAACAACAGATATTTATCAGATAAAAATACGGGAAATCAAATTTCATCCGGAAATGCTAAAACAGATTATCCGGATTGGTCTGCCATCGGGAATGCAGAACTCGATTATTTCCATTGCAAATATTGTTGTTCAGACCAATATTAATGCATTTGGTGTGATTGCGGTTGCAGGTTGTGGTGTCTATTCCAAAATTGAAGGCTTTGCGTTTTTGCCAATCACCTGTTTTGCCATGTCATTAACAACTTTTATTGGGCAGAATCTTGGGGCAAAGCAATACGACCGGGCGAAATCCGGGGCGAGATTCGTGGTTTTATGTTCGATCCTTTTGGCTGAATTAGTGGGAGTGCTTGTGTATTTTGCAATTCCATATTTTACTGCAGCCTTTGACAGCAATCCTGATGTCATCGCAATTGCCACCACCCAGGCACATACAGAAAGCTTGTTTTACTTTTTGCTGGCCTTTTCCCATTGTATTGCAGGCATTCTTCGTGGAGCAGGAAAATCTACAGTTCCGATGTTTGTAATGTTAGCTTCCTGGTGTCTGATTCGAATTACTTATATTACGGTTACCATACATTTTATTCCAAAGATACAGGTGATTTTCTGGGCATATCCATTGACCTGGTCCATAAGTTCGATTATTTTCCTGATATATTATTTGAAAGCTGACTGGGTTCATAACTTTGATAAGCAGGAGCAGTAGAAATAGAAAAAATGGAATCGCAGAGTTTTGTGGTAAGAACTGTGCATATTCAGTTCTTCAGCATAAGAGGGATGGAAAAGATTGTTTTACGGAGTTATATCAACATTATACTTCTTACTACATGCTGCAGTTTGCGTTTACCTATACCTATGAAAACCGGTGGAGTGTGGAGGAGTTGAAGGCATGCTTTTTGGCATTATAAAATGCATGGAAATCAACAAGTCTGATTTGCTAATAATAGTTTATATAAAATGAAGGTTATTAGAATGGTGCTAGAAGAGTGGCATTTTAATAGCCTTTATTTATTGTATTTTGCAATTAAACTACAAAAGAAATTATGTTAGTAATATCAATGAGTGCCACAGTTTTTGCGGCGGGAGGATATGTGAATGAATTGTCTAATGTAAGTACAGAAACTCCAGAAGAAATAAGTAAAGAAACAGCTAGTGGGGGAGTAAGTACTTATGGTTTAAGTAAGCCAAGTACTTCTAAATATGTGGATTTAAATGACGAATCACTTACGTTTTCCGGTCATGCAAACAATAGTACTTTGTATACCAATAAGCATTTTACTGGAAAAAGCAGCATTGGTTATTCAATCACAAATGATTGCAATACGAAACTTACTGTTAAGTTTTATACATCTAGTGGTTGGTTTAAATCCAAGAAGATTACAGTTGAAGCAAATGCAACATTAACTGGTACAATAGATGGACTTAATGCAGATAAGTTGTATTATTTAACATTTAGTGCACCGAGTGATTTTAGCGGTTCCGTATATTAAAATGTCAACAAATTCTCTTAAAATTTTAGCATTGCTATGTATGGTATTTGACCATATAGGGGAGTTTTGTCCACAATCTCCTATATGGTTTAGATATATCGGAAGGTTGTCAGCACCACTTTTCTTTTATTGTAGTGCATGGGGGTTTTACTATACCAGCAACCGAAAAAAATATTTGATTCGCTTATATTTATTGGGAATATTGATGTCTATAGGAAATACAGTGATTTCTTTTTTGGTTAAAAAAGAAACAGTAGTAAGCAATAACATATTTGTGACTTTGTTCTTAGGATGCATGATAGTTTCATTACTTGATAAGAAAAATACAAATAAAGAGAAGGCCAAATGGTTGGTAGTAATTGCAGTCCAACAAATCATAGCATTTGTGTTATGTGCAATATTTGCTGAATTGTTGCAGATTCCGGGTTTTATTGATACTTATATGCTTTATTATGGATATGGTTCTTTGTTTGGAAGTGCGATTTTTACGGAAGGAAGCATATGGTTTGTATTATTTTTTGTTGTTGTATATTTCCTAAAAGATAAAAAAATTTATTTATCAGTGTTTGTCTTGACATTTACTTTGATTTTAGAATTGTTAATTCGAAGAACTTATTACATGAGAGGTCCGGCATCATATTTGGTTCCGTTTCATAGCTTTCAATGGATAATGATTTTGGTAATCCCCTTTTTGTGGACATACAATGGAAAAAGGGGGAAAGGAATTAAGTGGTTTTATTATTTATTTTATCCATTGCATATTTGGATATTATATATTGTTTGTAAATAACCGGTTACATAATAATTTACGAGTGAAAAAGCAGGTAAATATGAATCCTATAGATGCAATTCGGGCACGAGAATAGGGGAAACAGCTATTTTAATAGATATAGGTATAAAAATCATAAAGAATAGAAAATGCAGTCAGTCACAATTGTTCCCAGACAGATAGAAGGGAGCGTATGACGGACTGCATTTTAAATTTGCAGTAATGAATGTATTTATTCCGGTGCACCATATTTCTTATAGAAACGGACAAATTCTCCTAAAGATTTGGATGCCCGGTTATTTATACGGTAAGCAAAACCAACCTCTCGCTTATGAATTGGGATACCTAGTGGGATTTCTACTAAATTGCCTTCCTCTAAATCTTTTTTTACGAAGTTTTTAATGACGCAGGCAACCCCGACACCGATTCTTGCGAAATCAATAAGTAAATCCATGTTGGAAATATCAATAGAATCCTTGACCATAATGTGATTATCCTGAAGGTAATCGTCTATGTACTGGCGTGTCATATTATTTTTATCTAAAAGCATCAGAGTAGAACTCTGTAAAATCTGGTCTTTTTGAATACCTCTGGCTCTTAAGTTGCGGATATAATCCTTGGTGGCAACAAAAACATCCTCGATTTCTTCTAAGAAGTCAAAGTGAATATTTTTGATACTTTCAGGTTTGCCGATAAGTCCAATGTCGATTTTATTGTCCTCTAACAGCTTTAAGGTTTCGTTTGTAGACTGACAGGTAATGGAAATAGTAATATGAGGATTTTGGCGGATAAATTCCTTTAAGTATGGGAGCAGTAAGTATTTGCATAAGGTAGAACTGACACCAATTTTCAAGTGACCGACACCAAGCTCAATGGAGCGTTTTAATTTTTCTTCTCCAAGGTTTAAGGTTTCAAAGGCAGCACTTACATGCTCATATAAAAGCTTTCCTTCTTCCGTCAGCACAACACCTCGGGAACTTCTGGAAAACAGCTTACAGCCCACGCTTTCTTCTAATTTCTGAATGGATTTACTGATTGCGGGCTGACTGATATATAATTCCTTCGCAGCTTTAGAGATATTACCGGTATTGGCAACTGTATAAAAAATTCGGTAAGAGGATAAATTCTGGTTCATCATATGTGCAAATTCCTTTCTTTTCCCCATAATATCGATAAAATAATTTGTCTCATTGTAAAATAAAAACATGTATTTGTAAAGGGATATTATAGTTAAATGTTATGCTTATTATAACTTTGCTTCATTATTATAACATAAAGAGTAGTTATGGTAAATATGTTTATTATGTATTTCTATTATAATATTTGTTATGCTAAAATGTGAAACAGATAAACTGTAGAAAGAGGATAGCTTTTAGGATAAATTACGGTTTATATACACACACATCACACAAATAGAATGGAAATTATAGGAGGGATTTGCACATGGGAATGACAATGACACAGAAGATTCTTGCAGCACACGCAGGACTTCCATCAGTTAGTGCAGGTCAGTTGATAGAGGCAGATTTAGACCTTGTTCTCGGAAATGATATTACTTCACCGGTTGCAATCCATGAAATGGATAAAATGAAAGCCGGCGGAGTATTCCATAAGGATAAGATTGCACTTGTAATGGATCATTTTATTCCAAATAAGGATATTAAATCAGCAGAACACTGTAAATGTGTTCGTGAATTTGCCTGTCGTCATGATATTACAAATTATTTTGACGTAGGAGAAATGGGTATTGAGCATGCGCTGTTACCGGAAAAAGGTTTAACAGTTGCCGGTGATGTTATCATTGGAGCAGATTCCCATACTTGTACTTATGGTGCCTTAGGAGCATTTTCTACTGGTGTCGGTAGTACAGATATGGCTGCTGGTATGGCAACAGGAAAAGCATGGTTTAAAGTACCATCTGCAATTAAATTTAATTTAACAGGAAAACCGGCAAAATGGATTAGTGGAAAAGACATCATATTACATATTATCGGTATGATTGGTGTAGATGGTGCACTTTACCGTTCTATGGAATTTGTTGGTGACGGCATCCGGTATCTTACTATGGATGACAGATTTACAATCGCAAATATGGCAATTGAAGCCGGTGGAAAGAATGGTATTTTCCCGGTTGATGATCTTGCTATCAAATATATGGAAGAGCATTCAAAACGTCCTTATACTGTATATGAGGCAGATGAGGATGCAGAATATGATGAGGAATATACAATTGATTTAAGTACATTAAAACCGACAGTATCTTTCCCACATTTACCGGAAAATACACATACCATCGACGAAGTTGGTGATGTAAAAATCGATCAGGTAGTCATTGGATCATGCACAAATGGACGTATGGATGATTTGCGTATTGCAGCATCTATTTTGAAGGGAAAGCGTGTGAAAAAAGGACTTCGCGTCATCATTATTCCGGCAACACAAAAGATTTATCTGGATGCAATGGAAGAAGGCTTGTTAAAAATCTTTATCGAAGCCGGTGCAGTTGTCAGCACACCAACCTGTGGTCCTTGTCTTGGTGGTTACATGGGAATCCTTGCAGAAGGAGAGCGTTGTGTATCCACTACTAACCGTAACTTCGTAGGACGTATGGGACATGTGAAATCTGAGGTATATCTTGCAAGCCCGGCAGTAGCGGCTGCAAGTGCATTAACAGGTAAGATTTCCGGACCGGACGAAGTGATGTAAAAAGAAACAAGAAAGGTGTGGTTATTACTATGAAAGCAGCATGTGGTCATGTATTTAAATATGGCGATAATGTCGATACAGACGTTATCATTCCTGCGAGATACTTAAATTCCTCTGATCCGAAGGAACTCGCAACACATTGTATGGAAGATATTGATAAAGATTTTGTGAAAAATGTAACTGCTGGAGATATTATCGTAGCCAATAAAAACTTTGGCTGTGGTTCTTCCAGAGAACATGCACCATTGTCTATTAAGGCGGCTGGTGTAAGCTGTGTTATCGCAGAGACTTTTGCAAGAATTTTCTATCGTAACGCAATCAATATCGGTCTTCCAATCGTAGAATGCGCAGAGGCAGCAAAAGCAATCAACGCAGGCGATGAAGTAGAAGTAGATTTTGACTCTGGTATTATTACAGATAAAACAACCGGAGAGAAATTCCAAGGGCAGGCATTCCCTCCTTTTATGCAGAAAATTATTGACTGCGAAGGACTGGTAAATTATATCAACCAGAAATAAAAATGTTAGTTTAGGGAAGTTTTGTTTGTGTAATTTACCAATGAAAGTTATTGCACAGAGTTTTTGGAATCCTAATCCTATCAGTTAAAAACGTCCATGAGAATCCTTTGTAAGGATTTTCGTGGACGTTTTATAGTAATGAGGGAATAAATTTTTATATTAAGTTAAGCTATGACGATAATTCTGTCTCTTGCAGAGAGTCTAAATAAGCTAAATATTTTTTTGAAATGCGAAGCCTTGTATAAATATCTGCATATTCCCTTGGAGAACAGGAATCAATGTAATTTTCCGGGAAATTTTTATCGATTCCGTGGGCTTTTGCAAGGTCAGCAGCTTTATTGTAGGCAATGGCGGCTTTTTGTTCCGTAGAATAAGTTCCAACGTTGTAATTGCCGTTAATATGAATAAACACCTTGTATTTTGTGACACCGTTTTTTTGACATTCCAAAACACCGTGGTAGTGATTAACGATAATGATATTGGAATAGCGGTAGTCTGTTGTATCACCATTTGCAAAGGTGTAGTCCCTTCCGGCAACAGCATATGGCTTAATTCCATAGCGGGAGAGGATAGAGTACTGCATTCCGTAATCGTTCACAAAAAGGTGTCCCTGACGCTTTTGAATGCGGTGACCGGAATAATAAAATAAATCGTCAATGTCAAATTTTAATTCAATGTCCGGTGATAGAAAATAACTGAAATATCCTTTTCTTAAATAGATTGGATTATTGAAATAAATCTGATTGTCCCGAAGATTTAATAAAAGAACGATTTTATCATATTTTAAAACACTTGGATTTACATAAAAATTATCTATTGTAATCTCTGATTCGTATAAAATTTGATAAGCTTCCAGATAAGCATCAGCGGCTTCTTCTTCTGTGGCATAGCTTCCAAGACTGATGTGCTTGGTTTTATAGGTAAGACTGGCGCGAAAATAAAGTGTGCCGTCTTTTTTTGTTGCTGTAAATACTCCAGGCAGCATAGTTTCTCCTTTCAGCCAAATGACTATGCATTCGTGTGTGATATAAATATAGTAACATTTTCCTATATCTGGCGCAAGGAAAATGACAAAATTGTTTGAAACTACAGAAAAAATGGAAAATGAAGCAGAAGTAATAATAGGTATGAATTAATTTAATACTCTAATTCATTGACATAAAAGTATTCTTTCCTATATAATGAACAAAATAGGTCATTTGACAAATACTATAATGAATAAATAAGAGGATTGTGAAGATGGAATTAATGTATGCAAGTACAAGAGATGCAAATGAAAAAGTAACAGCATCACAGGCAATTTTAAAGGGACTCGCAAATGATGGCGGTTTATTTGTCCCAACAGAGATTCCTGCTTTAGATATCAGCATGGATGAACTGGCGAAAATGACATATCAGGAGACAGCATATGAAGTTATGAAACGCCTCCTTACTGATTTTACGGAAGAAGAGTTAAAGAACTGTATCAATGCAGCTTATGACAGCAAATTCGATACAGAAGAAATCGCTCCATTAGTAGATGCAGATGGTGCATATTATCTTGAATTATTCCATGGCTCTACAATTGCTTTCAAAGATATGGCATTATCCATTTTGCCACATTTATTAATTACAGCAGCAAGAAAGAATCAGGTAAAAAATGACATCGTAATTTTAACGGCAACATCCGGTGACACAGGGAAAGCTGCTTTAGCAGGCTTTGCTGATGTTGAAGGTACAAAGATTATCGTATTCTATCCAAAGAACGGTGTGAGTCCGATTCAGGAAAAACAGATGGTAACACAGAAGGGTGCGAATACTTTTGTTGTTGGTATTAATGGTAACTTTGATCAGGCACAGACAGGCGTAAAACAGATGTTTTCTGATAAAGTACTTGCAGCACAGATGGAAGAAGCAGGATATCAGTTCTCATCTGCGAACTCTATTAATATCGGACGTTTAGTACCTCAGATTGTTTATTATGTATATGCATATGCAAAATTATATGCAAATGGCGCAATTGCTAAAGATGAGAAAATCAACGTAGTTGTACCAACAGGTAACTTTGGAAATATTCTTGCAGCTTTCTATGCAAAGAACATGGGACTTCCAATTGCAAAATTAATTTGTGCATCTAACGAGAATAAAGTTCTCTATGATTTCTTCTCTACAGGCGAATATGATAAGAACAGAGAGTTCATGTTAACTAGCTCACCATCTATGGATATTTTAATTTCCAGCAACTTAGAGCGTCTTATTTACAGAATTGCCGGTGATGATGCAGCTAAGAATGCAGAATTAATGAAATCCTTAAATACAACAGGAAAATATGAAATTACTGCTGAAATGAAAGAAAAGCTGGCTGATTTCTATGGTAATTATACAAGTGAAGCAGAAACAGCAGAAGTGATTAAAGATTTATACGATAAGACAGGTTATGTGATTGATACACATACAGCTGTAGCTTCCGGTGTTTACCACAAATATGTAAAGGATACTAATGATTCTGAGACAAAGACTGTGATTGCCTCTACAGCTAGTCCATTCAAGTTTACAAGAAGCGTCATGAACGCAATTGATGCAAAATATGATGCAATGTCAGATTTTGAATTAGTAGACGAATTAAGCAAAATTGGCAACGTAGCAGTTCCACAGGCGATTGAAGAAATCAGAAGCGCAGAAGTACGTCACAACACAGTTTGTGAAGTAGAGGAAATGCCAAAGGTTGTAAAAGAATTTCTTGGAATTAAATAAGGAAATGAGATAGTATATAAAAAGCGTCGCACAGCGACGCTTTTTATATGATAGGAAAAAATATTCTCAATCCGAAAACAAATCTTGATTTCGAATTGAGAACATTTTTTAATATTTACCAATATTATTCTTCTTCCGAAGCAGAAGTAAATTCAAATAAAAAGTTGATTGTTCCAAAAGGATAATTTACCGGTAATAAATAAGAAGTATTATCAAATACTAATAATTCATTTTTTTCGGTAGTAGGTGGATCCAAAGTTAATTCAACACCCTTAAGATTTGAAATATTTACATTAAACAAACCATTGTGAAGGTTGATAAAGTCTTCGATAGAAGCCTGTACATATTCATCAAATTCAGAAAAATCTTCACCAATATATCTGGAAGCAAATCCAACACAGGTGGTTTCCGGCATATCAATATAGATAGTTAATCCAAAAGGACCGGAAATCTTCTGGGAAACACAAATATTTCTTGGATATTCGGTACATGGTATCGGACAAATCGGTGTGAAATCCTCTCCAATAAAACGAATTAAATTATTAAAAAGAAGAGTTGTATAAGAACGTTCGTATTCTGTAACAGGACGTCCTGCAATGTAGAGATACTTCTCTAATAAATGATCCACTACGTCTTTCTTTTCTTCGTTATAATCTAAATCGTATATTTCATTTTCTGATACATATTCATTGATTAAAGATTCTAACTGAGTATTGTTAATGATACCTTCATCAATAAGAATTTGTCCTAACATAAGATAATCAGGACTCTGGTTATGTAAAAGCTCTTTTAATTGTTCATCGGTTAGATAACCTTCCTCAACAGCAAGTTCGCCAAAACGACGATCGGCATGTGTTTGTAAAATTACTACCTGATCTACTTCGTTAGCAGTCATATAACCGGCATGAATTGCGAGAGTACCTAATTTCAAATGTTTTGATGCTTTTTGTTCGAGTGCCGCAATTAACTGTTCATTGGTAACAATATTGCGGGACAATAAAAAATTTCCAAAAAACTGCGTGTACATATATTATCTCCCTTCAAATCTAGAAGCAATGATAGAATGAACCTGTTCTGGACTAAGAGGCTTCTGGATAAAATCTTTTGCTCCTGCTTCAATTGCGGCTTTTAACTGTGCCTGCGTACCTACAGAAGATGCAATAATAATTTCTGCATTTTCGTCAAAATCTCTGATTTCACGAATGGCAGCATTACCATCTTTTACAGGCATAACAATATCGAGAAAAACCAAATCCGGATGTTCTCTTTTATAAGTGTCAATCGTATCCTGACCATTTGAAGTTTCGATAAAAGTAGGTGAACCATACGCAGAAATAATATCCTTCAATTGTTTTCTTGCGAGAATGGAATCATCACTTATAAGAATTTTTGCGTCGTCTAGTCTCATAGTAAGCTCTCCCTTACATAATATATGATTTAGTACTATTGTACACAAAAAAAAAAAGGTATGCAATTGCAATATGAAAAAAAGTTAGAAAATTTAGTAAAAAAAGAAAAATATATAATTCAATTGCAACTGGAAACGTTTGATAATATAATGTTTAGAAAAAAGAAAAGGGGAAATACAAAATGAATGTAATGATGATTTTCGACGTAATCATAATTGTATTTGGTACATATATGATTTTTCAAGGATTTGGAATGAAAAAGAAGGGAGAAATCAGCACCGTACTCATCACGCCGGAAGAAATCTTAAAATGTAAAGACAAAAAAGGCTTTATCTTAGAGATGTATTGGAAAGAAGTTGTTTTTGGTGCAACTATTATTGTTGTGGGGGTTCTTGGTGTGATAAATAATTTGACATCCGAACTTAAGGTAGTCAATATTATAAGAATGATTGGTTTTCTTGTAATGTTTTTATGGTTTCAGACTTCATTGCAGAAGGCGAGAGGAAAATTTCTTTATTAATTTATTCTTCGTCATACAGTTATTATAAAAAGAAGCTATTCTATTTTATATGATAGGAATTTGCTCGTACGTGGTGTACGTCGGGTGAAAACGCGAAGTGTTTTAAGAAAATTGATTAAGCAGACATATAAGGGAAAGGCAAAGGTAAAAGATGGAAAGAGTCTTAGTTGTGGATGATGAGGCGAAGATTCGTGCAATTATTCGCAAGTATGGTGAATTTGAAGGATATGAAATTGCGGAAGCTGAAGATGGAATGGAAGCAATCAGGATGTGCAGACAGCAGAAATTTGACTGTATTATTTTAGATATTATGATGCCTGAGCTGGATGGATTTTCCACCTGCAAGGAGATCAAAAAGATTAAAGATATTCCAATTATTATGCTGTCAGCCAGAGGAGAAGAATACGATAAAATTCATGGCTTTGAGCTTGGAATCGATGATTATGTGGTAAAGCCTTTTTCTCCTAAAGAACTTATGATGCGTGTAAAAGTAGTTATCAGTCGTAATTCCAACAAGGATTCTAAAACAGGACACGAAATATTTCGCATGGAGGGTCTGGAAGTAGATTTTACAGAAAGAACCGTAAGTATTGACGGAAAACGTGCAGATATGTCACCAAAGGAATATGATTTATTTTTTTACCTTGTAAAAAATAGAAATATTGCATTAGAGAGGGAGCGATTAATCACAGAGGTTTGGGGCTATGATTATTACGGAGATGACAGAACATTGGATACTCATATTAAATTGCTTCGAAGCAGTCTTGGACCATATCGAAAATTTCTTGTAACATTAAGAGGGGTAGGGTATCGTTTTGAAGCATGAAAAAATCAGTATTAAGTGGAAAATATTTTTATATCTGCTGGCATTTACGGCGATATTGCTGACAATATTATGGCTTCTTCAGATTTGCTATCTGGATATTTTTTATAAAATGATAAAAACGAATGAGGCAGAAGGGGTGACACAGGCTGCAATTTCTGTCCTTCAGTCCGAGACAGATGCAGATGTTATTAATGAAGAAATTGACAAGCTTGCATCAGAGCATAATATGGCGATTATGGTAACGGATTTAGAAGGAAATATATGTTATGACGCTGAGTATATTGCAACTTCGCGATTGAATACAATGCCGGCTGAGGAAATACAACGCTACTTAGAACAGGCGGTAAATAACGGTGGTTCGACCAAGATTGAATTTGAGGGAAGTGTCAACAAAACCTTTCTGAATAATATCAATTTTTTTCAATTGCCGGATATGCAGGATTTGCTTGAAAATGGAGAAGAATTATCTGATGAAATGCAGCAAATGTTAGAAGAACGTCAGGAGAGGATGAATAAGGCGCAGGATGCGAAACTCGATTCCAATGAAAAAACTCCTCAGATGATACATGAACAATTTATGCAAAATCGCGGACAGGACATGGTAGAAAGTGTTATCTATATTCAGGTTGTGAACGTTGAGAGTGAAAATCATATCCTCATGGTAAATACACAGTTGACGCCGGTAAATGCAACTGTACAGACGCTGCGTGTGGAGTTAATCTGGATTACAGCTGTGATGGTGGTATTATCTTTACTGATTGCACTTTTGATTTCCAGACAGATATCAAAATCTTTTATTAAAATCAATGATTCAGCAAAGAAAATGGCAAAAGGAAAGCTGGATGTTGTTTTTGAAGGAAATGATTACAGAGAGATTGCAGAGCTGTCTGCAACTTTAAATGCAACAGCGGCGGAACTGTATAAAAACGAAAAATTCCGCAGAGAGTTGATTGCAAATGTTTCTCATGATTTACGTACTCCACTTACCATGATTATTGCATATGCAGAGGTAATGCGGGACTTGCCGGGTGAAAATTCTCCAGAAAATGTGCAGATTGTTATTGATGAAGCGGAACGTCTGACCAATCTTGTGAATGATATGTTAGACATTTCAAAGTTGCAGGCAGGTGTGATGCAGATGAATCCTTCGGTATATAATCTGACAGAAAGTATTGAATCTGTTTTTGAACGTTATAATAAGCTGAAGGAACAGGAAGGCTATAATATCAGCTTTGAGTATGATAAAAAAGTTATGATTGAAGCAGATGAGTACAAGATTTTCCAGGTGATTTATAATCTGGTAAATAATGCCATTAATTATACAGGTAAAAATAAGACGGTTCTTGTGCGTCAGCATATTGTAAATGACAAAGTACGCATTGAAGTAACAGACAGTGGGGAGGGAATTGCGCCGGAAAATATTAAATATGTGTGGGATAGATATTATAAGGTTGATAAAACACATAAACGTGCAGTTATGGGCACCGGACTTGGACTTTCCATTGTTAAAAATATTTTAGAACTGTATGAGGCGGCATATGGTGTCGAAAGTGAAGTAGGGAAGGGGTCTACATTTTGGTTTGAACTTTCCTATATAGAAATTTTAGATGAGTGATAAAATATGAGAAGGCTGGAAAATGATATAAATCATTTTTCCAGCCTTTATGCTTATATGATTTTTCTTATAAGGTTTTTTGCAAATTAACGTTCATCCATTGGGACATATTTTTTTCGTTTTCCTACATTTTTGTAAGCAGGACGCATAATTTTACCATTGTGGGAGATTTCCTCTAAGCGGTGTGCACTCCAGCCGGAAATACGGGCAATTGCAAAAATAGGAGTGTAAAGCTCTACAGGAAGTCCTAACATGCTGTAAGCAAAGCCGCTGTAGAAGTCAACGTTTGGACTAACTCCCTTGTATATTTTACGTTCTTTTGCAATAATCTGAGGAGCAAGACGTTCTACAGCAGCGTAGAGTGCAAATTCCTTTTCACAGCCTTTTTCAATGGAAAGCTTTTCCACGAAAGAACGGAAGATTTCTGCCCTTGGGTCGGAAAGAGAATAAACTGCATGCCCCATACCATAAATTAAACCAGCCTTATCGAAAGCTTCTTTGTGAAGAAGTGCTGTTAAGTATTTTGAAATTTCTTCTTCGTCAGACCAGTCTTTTAAATTAGCTTTCATGTCATCAAACATTTTTACTACCTTAATATTTGCACCGCCGTGTTTTGGCCCTTTTAAAGAACCAAGAGAAGCAGCAATTGCAGAATAAGTATCTGTTCCGGAAGAAGATACTAAATGTGTTGTAAAGGTTGAGTTATTACCTCCACCATGCTCCATGTGAAGAATCAAAGCTGTATCTAACAGCTTGGCCTCTAATGGAGAAAACTTACTGTCGGCTCTTAAAATGTGCAGAATATTTTCGGCAGTAGAATATTCAGGTTTTGGTTGATGTATAAAAAGACTTGCTCCATCATGATAATGTTTATATGCCTGATAACCATAAACGGAAAGCAGTGGAAAAAGACTAATCAGCTGTAAACACTGTCTTAATACGTTTGGTACGGAAATATCATCATCATAATCGTCATAAGAATACAAGGTTAATACACTTCGTGCTAAGGTATTCATCATATCGCGGCTTGGTGCTTTCATGATAATGTCACGAACAAAGCTTGTTGGCAGTGAACGATAGTTTGCAAGCATTTTTACAAAATCATCTAATTCCTGCTTCGTTGGAAGCTTTCCAAACAGTAGAAGATAAGTACATTCCTCGAAACCAAAATGACTGTCTTTATCAATGCCGGCAATAATATCTTTTACATTGTAACCTCGGTAGTAAAGTTCACCATCTGCCGGAACAGATTCACCATCTACAATTTTGGTTGAGCAGACATCGGAAATTTCGGTTAAGCCGACAAGGACACCTTTACCATTAATATCACGCAGTCCTCGTTTGACATCATATTCTACATATAGGTCAGGGTCAATTACGGCACATTTTTCACTCAGCTTCGCAAGATGAAGTAACTCTGGTGTTATTTCGCAAAATGGATTTGTTGTTGTCATAGTAGCCCTCCTTTATAATTCATCCCCATTTCAGTGTAATATTTCTCGCATTTACACTGTGACACTTTAACATGATAACATAAGTTTTTTGCTGGAAACAAGGATATTATGTTAATTTTAAAAAAATTTTAAATTTGGTTTATAAAAAGTTAACACCTTATAGGAGTCGGGTACTAAAATTTACTTTCATTTATGTGAAAAACAGATTAAAATAGATAATAAATTAAGAAAGAAACGGGAGTAAACAATGGAATATACAGATTTAATCAAAGAAGCAATCGAAGCAAAAGAAATGGCATATGTTCCATACTCGCATTTTCGGGTGGGAGCAGCTCTTTTGACAAAAGACGGAAGCGTTTATCGTGGATGTAATATTGAAAATGCAGCATTTTCGCCGACAAACTGTGCGGAGCGCACCGCATTTTTTAAAGCGGTTTCCGAAGGGAAAAGAGAATTTGAGGCAATTGTTGTAAATGGAGATGCAGATGACTATCTTTTTCCCTGCGGTGTTTGCAGACAGGTGATGCTGGAATTTTGTAATCCGAAGGAATTTAAAATTATTGTAGCAAATACAGTAGAGGATTATAAAGTTTTTACATTAGCAGAATTAATGCCGGGAAGCTTCGACGCTGAGTCACTTGCAAAGGGACAGAGGCTGTAACGCAGGGAGAAAATTTTTATAAAATACACAAAAACAGATTGACAAAAAATTCACATTGTGTATGATTAAATTAGCAAAATTTTGAATAGGACAGGGAATGTAAATACATCCCCGGTAAAAAATTAGCTATCTATTATTTCTTATTAAGGAGGAATTTTATAATGGCAACAAAAGCTTATTATCCAATCAACGAGATTGGAGCTGGAAAAGTTGGTTTTTCCAAAACACGTTCAATCATCGAAGCAGCCTTCTACGGAAATAACGTAGTAAAGGTAAACACTTTAAAGGAAGCATATGAATTAGCAAAAAATTCACCAGGAACAATCGTAACAGATATGCCTGTGAAAGATGGTGATACATTTGGTCTTGAAAAAGATGCAAAAGTATTATTATTCAATGACGGTGCTGTAACAGGACGTTACGCAGCTGCTCGTCGTATCAAAGGCGAACCGGGTGTTGATGATGCTAAACTTGATAAAGTAGTTATGGATGCTGTTTATGAGACACGTTGGAAAACAATGTATCATGCAGAGTGTTTCATCGGTCTTGATCCTGAATTCATGGTTAAGGCTCACTTACTTATTCCGGAAGGAGAAGAGAACATCCTTTACAACTGGATGTTAAACTTCCAGTACATGTCTGACGAATATGTAAAAATGTACAAAAACTCTAAATTAATCGCTGAAGGAAATGAACCGGATGTATACATCTTCTCTGATCCACAGTGGGCACCACATGATGCACCAGACGTTGATTACAGCTGCTTAAGCGATCCTTTAACTCTTTGCTATTTCGATACAAACGAAAACTGCGCAGCAATTCTTGGTATGAGATACTTCGGAGAGCACAAAAAAGGTACATTAACAATGGCTTGGGCTCTTGCTAACAGAAATGGCTACGCTTCCTGCCACGGTGGACAGAAAGAGTACTCATTAGAAGGCGGAAAGAAATTCGTTGCATCTGTATACGGATTATCAGGATCTGGTAAATCTACATTAACACATGCAAAACATGGCGGAAAATACGATGCATTCGGTGGTATCAAAGTTCTTCATGATGATGCATTCATTATCAATACAGATACATGTGCTTCTATCGCTCTTGAGCCAACATACTTTGATAAAACAGCTGATTACCCAACAGGCTGTGCTGACAATGAGTACTTATTAACAGCTCAGAACTGCTCAGCTACAATTGATAGCGAAGGTAAGATTCAGTTAGTAACAGAAGATATCCGTAATGGTAACGGACGTGCTATCAAATCTAAATTATGGTCTCCAAACCGTGTGGATAAGATTGACGCTCCGGTTAACGCAATCTTCTGGATTATGAAAGACCCAACAATTCCACCAGTAGTAAAATTAAAAGGTGCAGCGTTAGCTTCCGTTATGGGTGCTACACTTGCAACAAAGACATCTACTGCAGAACGTGTTGCAGCCGGAACAGATATGAACGCATTAAGAATCGTTCCTTACGCTAACCCATTCAGAACATATCCATTAGTAAATGACTATGAGAAGTTCAAAAAGTTAGTAGAAGAGAAGAATGTAGACTGCTACATCGTTAACACCGGTGACTTCATGGGAACAAAGTGTAAACCAGCTGATACATTAGGAATTCTTGAAACAATCGTTGAAGGAAAAGCTAAATTCGAGCAGTGGGGACCATTCGAAGATATCGAAATCATGAACGACTGGTCTGGAAAGACAGCAGACTTTACACCAAACTTAAAGGATGCTGATTATGTTGCTGCATTAAAAGGCGCTATGCAGAACCGTGTAGATGCAGTTGCTGATTTCGCAGTTAAGAAGGAAGGATATGACAAACTTCCGGATGAAGCTTTAGCAGCTTTACAGAAACTTGTTGATGAGGCAGCTTCTTTATAAGAAATAATAAGTGACAGCTTATCTAATAATTAAGTAATGAAAGCCGCATCCGGTAAATCGGATGCGGCTTTTGGCTTTAGGGAAAGAAATTCGTTGCATTTGATTCTCCAATTCAATATAATTAAATTAGTTGTGATAAACAAGATACATATACGAAGATTGACAAATGTATAGCTGTTGTACAACAAAATATATTATACGAGGAGAAGGATATATGAAATATTCAATTGAAGGCGAACCATTGCCAGTTGTAATTTGCGAATTGGAAAATGGTGAGACAATGATTACAGAAAGCGGTGCGATGTCATGGATGTCACCAAACATGAAAATGGAGACAACTTCCGGTGGCGGGATCGGTAAAATGTTTGGAAGAGCACTTTCAGGGGAAAGTCTTTTTTTAAACCGTTATTCTGCAACAGGTGGAAATGGAATGATTGCATTTGCATCCAGCTTCCCAGGTTCTATTCGTGCATTTGAAATTGCACCGGGACAGGAAATTATTGCACAGAAATCTGCATTTCTTGCTGCAACAGAGGGTGTAGAGCTTTCTATGTTTTTCCAGCAGAAGATTGGAAGTGGATTCTTCGGCGGTGAAGGCTTTATTATGCAGAAATTATCTGGAAACGGTGTGGCATTTTTAGAGTACGACGGTTATGTAAAAGAATATGAACTTGCACCGGGACAGCAGATGGTAATTGATACAGGATATCTTGCTGCGATGACTGCAGGTTGTCATGTAGAAGTAAGAACGGTGCCGGGAGTAAAAAATATGCTTTTTGGTGGAGAAGGTATTTTTAATACAGTGGTAAGTGGACCTGGAAAAATTTGGATTCAGACAATGCCAATTGCACAGATGGCAAATACTTTAAGACCATATTTCCCAAGTAATAATCGTTAAATGAGTATGAAATTTTTTGTCAAGTGAAAATCTCTTAGAAAATTGTACAAAAATAACCAAGAATTTTCATGACACACGCGATAATTTTTACTTGTGAATCGGGGCATATTAAAGTATAATTAAATTATCAAAAAGGCCTGGGATGTGCGACACCCTACATTTTTGAACCTACATCTACTTTTATGGGATTCCTATATAATTGACCGGATGTCAGGCCATCAGTACCTTCGCGTACGCGAGCAGTGGAAGACAGAAAGTTGGTTGCGGTTACCCACCTAGCTATCGCTAGGAGTCAAAAACGTAGGAAACGGCATTTTGGGTATACGAAAGATATAGATGCACGAAAGAAGAAAAGCAAAATACGAAAGATTTTAAAATACAAAAGATTTTAAGATACCAAAGATTATGAAATACGAAAGATTTTTTACTAGTTTTTTTCATAAGAGAAAGTATCCGAAGTACTTTGAAGATTAGCAAGATTTTTGAGATACAAAAGATAAATAATTACGAATGATAGAAAGAGGCTGCTTTGTAAGAGAAGCAGCTTCTTTTTTGCTTTATAGGAAAGACCTTTTCAAGCTAGTGGAAAAATGTCATTAGCAAATTGCACAAATAATATTAGGAAAGTAGAAGTTTAAGCTATGAGGAAACTAAAAGTAAAAAACCTGTTGATGTTGGTAGGGATAGTATTAGCGATGTTTGTAATTATTATTTGCAGGAAAGGACGGGCTTCTTATGATATAGATATTTATTCAGAAAAATATGTTTCGCTTAAGGAAGTAAAAGCGGAGCTTGGTTTCTCTGTTTATGGAGAAAAGGAGTGGGATGCTTTTTTTTCTGCATATCACAAAGATTATCTGACACCGGAGATGTTAAAACGGTTATTAGTCCAGCTTGGGGTGCAGGAATACATAGAATTTTCGGAGAAGGATTTACAGGATTCAGTAACAAGAGCGCAGTGGAATGAAATTTATCTTCAGATATTAGATTATTTGGATACAAATAAAAAAGTAAACAGAGATACGGTTCTTGTCCTTGGAAATATGAAAGCAGAAGAGGAAAATGTACTTTTTACGAATGAGGGAGATGTTTATACAAAGCTGCCTGTATCCTGCTTTGAGCAGTGGAGGGCGTATGAGATTTATACGATAGACGAAAAATGTGTGGGGATTTATGGAGTGTCAAAGGAAGCATGCAGTATTTCTAATGCTTATCTGACCGGCAGTGCAAACGGTGTAATTACATTTTTGTTTCAGGGAGATTCCTATGAGTTTTCATTCGGGGAGGATGGGGTAGAACCTGCCACCGGTGTCTGTGATTTGATTTTGATTGATGGGAAACTGGATACTATTCGTCAGAAACAGGATTTTATCGAAGGAAACATGCTTTCTTACGATGAAAAAACAATTGAAATTGATGGTTATGGAAAAATCAGTCATGACGGAAAAATACCGGTTTATCAGATATACGGAGAAATAGTGGAAAAATCTATTTCTGACGTGGTGCTGGGAAATATGGCGGTGGAATACATTATTGGCGAAGAAGAGGTTTGCGCAATTTTGATGAAAATGCCTGCTTCCATAGAGGATATCCGTATTCTGCTTTTAGCGGAAGATGGCAGGAAATTTCGTAAGGAAGTTTTTTTAAAATGTGATACGCAAGCCGTTCTTACTTGTGGAGAGAACGAGGAAAATATAGCAGCAGATACAGTTGTTTCGGCGGAAGAATATATTGCTGGGAATCAGCTGACACTATCCATGAAATCGGTATCAGAGGATGGAAAGATTTATTTATGTGATAAAGACGGAAATCAGACATCTAATGGTTATCATGGCAGGATGGAGGTTCGTCTTTTAGAGGGAGGCTATACTTTAGTGAACAGTGTACCTTTTGAAACCTATTTGTGTGCGGTTGTTCCAAGTGAAATGCCATCCAGCTATGAACCGGAAGCATTAAAAGCGCAGGCAGTTTGTGCAAGAAGCTATGCCTACATACAATTGATGCGCGCAGATTTAGCGGCGTATGGGGCACACATTGACGACAGTACTTCTTATCAGGTTTACAATAAAACGCCGGAAAGCGATGAGTCAAAAAAAGCAGTATACGAGACGGCAGGAAAGGTAATGACCTATCAGGGCGATGTCATTGAAGCGTATTATTTTTCCACATCTGTGGGATATACTGATACTGCGGCTGTCTGGAATGCTGCTGATGATGCTTCTTATGGATTTTTAAAAAGCAATTGCTTAAATGAAGAAAAAAGTGAGTATGATTTATCCTCTGAAGATGGTTTCAAAGAATATTTAAAGTCTGAAACGGAAGGATTTGACAGTGATGTTAAGTTCTATCGCTGGGAGGTTGCGGCGGATTATCGTGAAAAAACAGACGAAATTAACTCAATTTTAGAAAGCAGACGTATCGTTTCGGAAGAAAATGTGATATATTATGAATCTGGCGGTAAAAATGAAGTCGAAAGTTTAAATGGTTTTGGAAAGCTAAAGAAGCTTTTTGTAAAGAAACGAAGCGAAGCCGGAACAATTTTAATTCTAGGTCTTCAATTTGAAAACGGGTATGCAGAAGTAAAAAGTGAGTACAATATACGTAAAGTTTTAGGTTTAGGGTTTGAAAAAATAACCTATGCAGACGGAAGTACTTCAGATTCTATGTCATTGCTGCCGAGTGCCTGTTGTAAAGTAGAAGCGTTAGAAGATGGCAGTTACCGTCTTTTGGGCGGCGGCTATGGTCATGGTCTTGGAATGAGTCAAAATGGCGCAAACGGCATGGCAAAAGAAGGAAAAACCTTCGAAGAAATATTGAATTTCTTCTATCAGGATATTGAAATAGCGGACATCTGGACCATGAAATAAAAATGAAGCAGGAGGATAAGAAAAATGCTTGTGAGAATTGTTGGAAATATAGTAATTTTCATGAATAAATGTAAAAAAGATAAAATTAATGCTTATTCTGCACAGTCAGCATTTTTTGTTATTCTTTCTGCAATTCCGTTTTTGATGGTGTTTTCATCTTTGCTGAAATATACGCCGATTACAGAAAGTATGCTGATGCAGTTTTTTCAAAAAGCACTGCCGGACTATATTGCTCCATTTTTGATTTCCATTACGGAAGAAGTTTATAATCGTTCCTTCGGAGTGATTTCAGTTACAGCATTGTTGGCTATTGGCTCGGCATCTAAAGGTGTTCATTATATGACGGATGGTCTGAATTCGGTTAATGATTTAGAAGAAAACAGAAACTGGTTTGTGCTGCGTTTTTGGGCAATTATTTATACAATCATTTTTTTATTTGCAATTATGTTTACCCTGTTGGTATTGGTTTTTGGCAATTCACTGCGAACTTTAGCAACACAATATATTCCATTATTGACAGAGATTGTGGTGATACTTGCACATTTCAAGGGTGTGCTTTTATTTGTACTGTTAGTAGCATTTTTTGATGTGATATTTACAAAGCTTCCAAGTAAGAAGCTTGAGTTTAAGGGACAGCTGCCGGGAGCGATACTTTGTGCAGTGGCATGGTATGTTTTTTCTATGGGATTATCGGTTTATGTTGACTATTTTAACGGATTTTCCATGTATGGCAGCTTAACAACGATTGTTTTGATTATGCTATGGATTTATTTCTGTATGTATATCATGATGTTATGTGCAGAGGTTAATGTGGTATTTAATGAGCATTTTGGCAGATGGTTAAAGCGTGAGCGCCGGTAAATATGGGAAATATACCGGTAAAAAATGTATATTTTGTGTAAAACTTAAAAAATAAGGCAGAGAGAGGATTGAAAACTTTCTTTGGATAATATAAAATGCAGAGAGATAAAGACGAAAGGGCAATAGATGCAATGGAAAAGGAAAACGATATTCTGATTGAATTTGAACATATAAAGAAAATTTATGATGGAGATACCCTTGTGGTAGAGGATTTTAATCTGGAAATAAAAAAAGGTGAATTTGTAACATTTCTTGGCCCTTCCGGGTGTGGGAAAACTACAATTTTAAGGATGTTGGGCGGCTTTGATGAACCAACCGAGGGAAAGATTCTACTAGATGGTGTAGATATTACGCATCTGCCACCAAATAAGCGTCCGATTAATACTGTTTTCCAAAAGTACGCACTTTTTCCACATTTAAATGTCTATGATAATGTAGCATTTGGATTAAAATTAAAAAAGATGTCAAAAGCAGAACAGGATAAAAGAGTACGGGAAGTATTAGAGCTTGTAGATTTAGAGGGCTTTGAGAAGAGGAGCATACATACACTTTCCGGCGGACAGCAGCAGAGAATTGCAATTGCAAGAGCGATTGTAAATGAGCCGGAGGTTTTATTATTAGACGAGTCATTAAGTGCACTTGATTATAAGATGCGTAAGGAAATGCAGATAGAGTTAAAAAATATGCATAAGAGACTGGGGATTACCTTTATTTTTGTAACCCATGATCAGGAAGAGGCTCTTACGATGTCGGACAAGATTGTTGTTATGGCAGATGGAGAGATTCAGCAGATTGGAACGCCGGAAGAGATTTATAATGAGCCGAGTAATCTGTTTGTTGCAGACTTTATTGGTGAAAGTAATATTTTTCATGGACGTATGACAAGTGCAAGAAGGGCATTTTTCTGTGGTGCTGAATTCCAATGTGTAGATGATTATGAGATGGGAACGGTTATAGATGCAATTATTCGTCCGGAGGATATTGAGATTACAGAGGAAAAGAATGGACAGATTACCGGAGAAGTAATATCCTCTGACTTTAAAGGAACATTTTATAATGTTGTTGTATTATCCGGTAAAAATGAAATCGAAGCAAACAGCTTAAAGCATTATGAACCGGGGACAAAGGTTGGAATGTGCATTGCGCCGGATAATATTCACATTATTCGTTATGACAGCAGCATTAACCATTATCAGGGAACTGTTGGCGGTTATCATGATGGAAAAGGTCTTTATGTGGAATTTGAGGATTTCTCATGGTATGTAGAACCGACACAGATTTTTGCGGATGCAAGAGTCAGAGGTGGAGCTGTTGTAGACGCTTCAGGTAATGAGATTGTAACGGAAGGTGTAAAAGTGGAAGCATCCTTTGCACCAAATGATGTGAAGCTGAGTGATGATGCGGAAGAAGGAATTGTTACAGGTAATATTATTTCTTTTATTTATGTGGATGATCATTATATATATACAGTCCGTAGTAAGTCAGAAGAAGATTATTATGTAAATGATGAAGACTTATGGAACCAGGAAGATTTTGTCAGTCTTTTAATTCCGAAGGATAAGGTAACCTACCGGGTTCTTAATTCATAAAAATTGTGCCTGCGGAAATCAGATGTTTCGCATTCTGCAGGTGTTTGGAAGGACATAGTTGTGATATGAAAAATACAGGATTATCAAAAAGAGCATTGGCTGTTCCGTATGCCATTTTTCTTGTGCTCTTTGTTATATTTCCACTTTTTGTGATAATATCCTATGCATTTACAGATGCAAATGGAGAGGTATCTTTTACTAACTTTATTCAGTTTTTCCGAAATGGAAAGACAATTGGAACACTCATCTATAGTGTGTTAATTGCGTTTTTGACAACGGTATTTTGTCTGATATTAGCATATCCGGTGGCGTATATTCTTGCGAAAAGTAAGATGTTTAAGAAAAGCCAGACGATACTGATGCTGTTTGTTTTGCCAATGTGGATTAACTTTACATTAAGAATTACTGCATTGAAGGAAATACTGACTTTTTTTGAAGGAAATCTTGCATTTTATCCCTTTTTTAACACGATACTCTGCATGGTTTATGATTTTCTTCCATTTATGGTTATGCCATTATATAATGTGCTTGCTAAATTAGATGACTGTTATTTAGAGGCTGCATCAGATCTGGGAGCTAGTAAAATGCAGGTTTTGATAAAAGTAGTATTACCGCTTTCCGTTCCGGGAATTGTAAGCGGTATTACGATGGTATTTTTGCCATCCATGACAAATTATGTGGTACTGGACATGGTGTATAACAGCACTTATATCATGGGAAGCCTGATTGGAAGCTATTTCAGTGCCTACGATTGGCATAATGGCTCGGTCATTTCTATGGTCCTTTTATTAATTATCTGTCTGATTACATTCCTGTCAGGAAAACTGACACCAAAAGACCACGAGCAGGAAGCAAAAATTAGAATGTTACATTAGAGGTAAGAACACATTATGAAAAAAATTCTACAAAGCATATGGATTTGGTTTGTTTTATTATTTTTATATGCACCGATTTTGATTCTGGCAGTGTACAGCTTTAGCGATTTAACAATGATTGGTGCTATCAGAGGTTTTTCATTACATAATTATGAAACCTTATTTACAACTCCTGAATTGCTGCAAATGATTTTGGGAACAATCGGACTAGCAGGTGTGGTGGCGTTATTGTCTACAATTCTTGGAACAGTTGGTGCAATTGGTGCATTTTATTCTAAGAAAACGATGCGAAATAGTATTGAAATAGCAAATCAGATTCCGGTAATTAATGCAGATGTTGTGACCGGATTTTCGATTTGTATTTTAATGATTGCTTTTTTTAAGATTAGAAAAGAGACTTTTATTCCGCTTTTGATTGGACAGATGACACTTTGTACCCCTTTTGTGTATTTGTCTGTTCTTCCAAGATTAAAACAGATGGATCATCAGCTTTATGAAGCAGCTTTGGATTTGGGCTGTACGACAAAACAGGCACTTTGGAGAGTGATTATTCCACAGATTATTCCGGGTATTTTTTCCGGATTTATGACGGCAATTACCCTTTCATTAGATGATTATTTTATTGCGACATATACAAAACCGGCAACGTTTGATACAATTAGTACTTACGTGGTTAATGCAACAAAGGGAGCACAAACAGAGATAAAAACAGCACTTTGGGCACTTTCAACGATTATTTTTGTAATTGTTGTTGCGGTTACTGTGGGAATGAACTGGATGCCCCCAAAAGAGGCAGACGCATAATTTTGATTGAATTGTGATAGACAAGGATTGGAGTTACAGTGAAGAAAAAAATCGGTAATGGAATGCTTTTATTACTGCTTGGAATGTTTTTTTGTTTGCAGGCAGCCGGTTGTGGCAGGGCAGAGGAAGATGTGATTGTACTGCGTGTAAACAGCTGGGAAGAATATATTGATGAAGGTGACTGGGACGAAGAGGATGCAATAGAACTTTCTGATGGTACAGTTATTTTTTCAGAAAATAGTATGGTAGAAGAATTTGAGACATGGTTTTATGAAACTTATGGAAAAAAGGTGCGCGTGGAGTATTCTGCCTTTGGAACTAATGAAGAGCTATATAATCAGATGACAATGGGAGATACATATGATTTAGTCTGTCCATCGGAATATATGATAATGAAGTTGATGGCAGAGGATTTGGTTGAGCCGTTTTCAGAAGATTTTTTTGACAAAGAAATAGAAGAAAATTATTATGCAAAAGGTGTTTCACCTTATATTTCGGATGTCTATGATAATTTATCTATTGACGGAAAATGTTTAAGCGAATATGCGGCAGGCTATATGTGGGGAACACTGGGAATTGTATATAATCCAATGGAAGTGTCAGAAGAAGAGGCTTCCCACTGGAGTCTTCTTTTATCTGAGAAATATAAAAAGAGAGTTACAATTAAAGACAGTGTCCGAGACGCTTATTTTGCGGGCATCAGCATTTATAAAGAAGCAGAAATTACAGATAGTTCTTTTATAAATCAGGTGGATTACAATGAAAAATTAAGTGCAGTATTAAATGCAACTGATGGAGAAAGTGTTGATGCGGTAGAACGTATCTTAAGTCAGATTAAGGATAATGTATATTCCTTTGAAACAGACAGCGGAAAAGCGGATATGGTTACCGGAAAAGTTGTTGCAAACCAACAGTGGTCCGGAGATGCTGTTTATACATTAGATCAGGCAGAGGAAGATGGTGTCACACTTTGCTACGCAGCACCGGAGGAGGGAACAAACCTTTGGTTTGACGGATGGTGCATGATGAAGTCGGGAATTGCCGGAGATGCTGATAAAAAGCTGGCGGCAGAAGCTTTTGTTAATTTTGTTTCCAGACCGGATAATGCGATTCGTAACATGATGTATATTGGTTATACCTCTGTTATTTCCGGTGGCGAAGATGATTTAATTTACCGGTATATTGATTGGGCATATGGAGCAGAAGAGGAAGAGGCTGCAGTGGAATATCCAATCGGCTATTTCTTTGGAGAAGAGGAAAATGCCGAGTATTCTGTTTTGACAACGGAAGAACAGACCAGACGACAGTTGTTTGCGCAGTATCCTACAAAGGATGTGGTAGAACGCTGCGTGGTTATGGATTACTTTGACGCTGTGGAGAATGCAAGAATCAATCGTATGTGGACAAATGTCAGGTGCTTTGATTTAGGACTATAATTCATTAAATAATGTTTTTTTGAACATAAAGTTTTCTGTAAAAGTTTTCAAGAAAAAAGGTTGATGTTTCAAAAATCCTGTGCTAAAATAGGAAAAGATTTTTAATAAACAAAGGCTATGAATGTGCAAATCAGTAAAAGATATTTTGGCTGATTAGTAGTGAACTATACTTTTTTCAG
>X314_Red_Deer__coassemble_29_pt1 | contig 33069 bp, 24 predicted proteins | sample X314_Red_Deer__metabat2_high_PE_002 | metagenome-assembled genome bin X314_Red_Deer
ATCCTTGTTTTGAATAAAGACTGCAAACGAGCTTAGCGAGTTTCGCAATTACCTATTTTCTTCTACATAAGCGACGTGCTCTATGTCGCCCTTTTTATTCCTGAAACTTCTATACTGGTTGTTTTAATATTTTATTTTATCTTAAACTATTTTATATTTTATTAAATTATACGTTTTTTACACCGAAAAATCAATGTTTTTTGTTTCTTTTTTATTCTTTTATAAAATTTTTTACATTTATTGACTAAGTAAAAAAACTTTTTTATAATCTAAAATATCTAAATACGTTTTAGGGGGAAATATCATGTTACACATAACTTCGTTATCTGAAGGTTTAGAAATCTTTAAAGCATTAGGCTCTGATGTAAGAGTTGAAATTTTAAATATCTTATTAGAAAACAATAATATGAGTATGAACGAGCTGGCAACACGCCTTAACATCACAAATGGCGCATTAACCAGTCACATAAAAAAATTAGAAAGCAGTGGTCTTATTACCACTTCCAGTGAATCTGCCGGTCATGGAAACCAGAAAATCTGCTCTGTTCATCTGGATAAAATTCTTATCGATTTGGAAAAAGAAGAAGATTTTGCAAATGTTTACAATACCGAGCTTCGTGTCGGTCATTATTCCAACTACAATATCTGCCCTACCTGTGGTCTTGCTTCCAGCAAAGCGCTTATCGGCGAGGTTGACGACGCCCGCTATTTCGAGCATCCGGAACGTTACAATGCAGATATTCTCTGGTTTACAAAGGGATACGTGGAATATGTAATTCCAAACTTTATTCCATCTTCCCAAAAGATTACGCAGATTACAATTTCTGCTGAGTTAAGTTCTGAAGCACCGGGTGTTAACAATGTATGGCCTTCCGATATCAGCTTTTATCTGAACGACACCTGCATTGGTGTCTGGACTTCACCGGGCGATTTTGGTGACGTAAAAGGTCTTTTCACACCAGACTGGTGGTACCCAAACTGGAATCAGTATGGTTTATTAAAGCTTCTTGTTATTAACAAAAAGGGAACATTTATTGATGGTTTAAAGATTTCTGACGTAACCATTGACAGCTTTAACCTTGATTACAGAAGCGGTATCCGCTTTAAAATGAGCGTAGACGACGACGCAGCCCATGTTGGTGGTCTTACCATCTTCGGAAAGTCCTTCGGCAACTATGGTCAGGACATCAAAGTAAGCATCAACTACGCGCCAATTGACGACGCACAGTAAAAATATTCCAGCGTCCAAAACACAAACTATATCAGAGACACTTGCAGATGAGTTGCAAGTGTCTTTTTTGCAGATAATTTATATTATCGGAAACGTTGAACATTCACATTTTATTCTTTTGCAAAAAAGTCTTTTGCTGGTCTTGGATAAAGTTTTAGAAATTCCTTGTTCCTTCCGCAGAATAATCATGTTATGTCTGCTCACGCGTTTTACCAAAATCAAAGATGTCCGCAGTTGGGCGGAAATTTGCAGCTACAGCTTTCAAGTACATCGTAGCAGGGCACTTTTACAAAGTCGTGATTGGAATCCGGTTCCCGAAAGGGATTTGTAACGTTATTTAAATCGGTCAAATAATGTTACCCTCGTCCACCGGATTCCGTTTTGCAAAAGTGCCCTGCTCGATGTACTAAGAAACCTGCGAAAGCAAAATTTCCGTTTCAATGTGAACATCTTTGATTTTTGTAAAGACCTTGAGCAGACTTAATTAATCATGACTTCTGCGGAAGGAATAATGGAATTTCAAAACTTTTGACAGACAGCAAAAGACTTCCTTGTCAGAAGAATAAAATCTGAATGATGTAAGCTTTTGATAATATAAATTACCTGCATAAAACAGTTCGCCACTTTACCTCATCTGCAAGTGTTTCTGATATTACCACTTTTTATAGGGGCACTGGGATATTTTTGCAGCAGCCCGCAATTCCACATAGCAGCCGCAGGCTCCGCAGGTGCCGGCATTTAAGTAGTCACAAGTCTTGCAGATAGTAAGACGGGCTTCGTACTGGTCCTTTGAAACCTGGTCTGCTTTTTTAATTGCTTCTTTGTATTTTTCAATCATTTTCTGGTCTGCTTCCGCCATCTCCCGAAGCAGACACTTTTTGCATACTCCTGCCATGTGTTTCTCCTAATGTTATTTTATTTCCTGTATTTCTACTATGATTCTTGAATTTTTGAGATACTTCACCTGATAAATACATCCTTTGCTAATTTCAATATCATTGTCTATCAGATATAAGCTATCCTTCGCATATATAGAATCCGGATAACGCACCTTCCGAATATCTATATCATACTGCTCAACTAGCTCACCAGCCTCATCCAAACAACTTCCAGCTGAAACATCTCCCGCATCATACAACTCCTGTTCCATTATTTCATATCCACCATTTTTATAGGCACGGTAATCTTCCTGATATTCTTTCTTATAAGTGCCGAACCTCCCATTTTTTTACAAAAAATAATCCATTTTTCTAATCACTTATTCCCTGACTAGCCATAGTTGCAATTGTAAATGCAGCTCCTCCAATTGCACAGGCTTTAATCACTCCACCAACTACAACTGCCATCGCCGCAGTTGCGGGTGCTAATGCCACTGCGACCACACACGCTACAGCAACCACTGCAACCATTGCCAATATTTTCCTTACTTGCAACTTCCTCAACAACTTGCAGATATGTCAAGGATGTATCCTGAAAAACAGCTTTGTCCTTTTTGGCATCATAAGTACAGCTATTTGATATCAGTTCTATGCTCAATTCGCTTCCTTTTATTTAAAATGATGCCGGAACTCCTGTAAAAATCGTCTCACCATTTTGTGTCTCAGTTAATGTCAATGTCTTTAACGCAGATAAATGACTGCTCTCCTACTCTTTGTCCCTGTCTTTCATCCAATTACAGCACCAAAGTCCACTCTATTAGTTATACTACTACACTCTCCATGCGTCAATCTGACAGGTTTCCTAGAAAGCCTTTACTATTCTACAATTTCTCAACATAATCACACGCAACACGTTTCTTTTCAAACGAAAACAGTGCCGCCGAAGCGACACTATTTTCAGGAATTAGTATTAGTATATTATTTAAAGAAAGGGCTGAAATTATTTTGCTACTCGGATTGCCACAACGCTGTTTGCAGGCATTGTTACTTTTAATCCATTTTCTTTTATTTCATAGTCATTGAAAGCTTTTTCTACAACGACTTCCGGATTTTCAAAGGTATTATGCGAATGTACGTCTTTTTCTGTTACAATTGCGGCTTCTAATACTTTATAGCCTGCATTTGCAAACTGTACGTCGATTTCTTCGGAAGCCTCCATAGAAAGGTTATTCATGGTAATTGTGATTACCCCGTTTTCATCAACAGAAACGGATTCTGTTACCTTTGGAACCTTCCATTCGCCTACACCAATTTCTTCTACACCGGATAACGCAGATGCTAAAAGGTCTGCACCTTGATGGTGACGGTACATATGCATTACGTGGTAGGTTGGTGTTTTAATCATTTTGCTTCCCTCTGTCAAAAGTACTGACTGAAGTACATTTACCATCTGTGCTAATGCAGCCATTTTCACACGGTCGCAGTGCTTGTTAAAGATATTTAACGTAATACCTGCAATCAATGCGTCACGCACCGTGTTCTGCTGATATAAAAAGCCCGGATTGGTTCCCGGTTCGCAGGTATACCATGAGCCCCACTCATCCACACTCATACCGATTTTCTTTTCTGGATCATACTGATCCATGATTGCACCATGACGGCTGATTAACTCATCCATATACAGCGCTTTATTTAAGGTTTTGTACCATACTTCTTCATCAAAATCTGTGGAACTTCCCTTAACATCCCATCCTTCCGGATGTACATAATAGTGAAGTGACAGATAATCCATAAATCCATGTAAAAATTCCGGTGCATGGTCAAAAGCTGTTTTTAACACACCCTCTGTCCAGAAATAATCTGCTACATTTGCACCACAACATACCTTTTTCACCGGATTATCCGGGTCATAATTTCTCACATAGGTTTGGTAACGGCGGTACTCATTTGCATAGTGCTCCGGCGTCATATTTCCGCCACAGCCCCAGTTTTCGTTACCTACTCCAAAGAAATCCACTTTCCATGGCTCTTTGTGTCCGTTTTGGGCACGCAAATCTGCCATTGGAGATACGCCATTAAAGGTCATGTATTCCACCCATTCAGACATTTCCTGAACCGTTCCGCTTCCCACGTTTCCATTAATATATGTTTTACAATCCAACTGACGGCAAAGTTCCATAAACTCATGTGTTCCAAAGCTGTTATCTTCCACCACACCTCCCCAGTGTGTGTTAATCATTTTTTTGCGATTTTCTTTTGGACCAATCCCATCCTTCCAATGATATTCATCCGCAAAGCAGCCACCCGGCCAGCGAAGCATTGGCACTTTTAATTCCTTTAATGCCTCCACCACATCACAGCGCATTCCGTTCACATTTGAAATGTTCGAGTTCTCCCCAACATAAATTCCTTCGTAAATACAACGGCCTAAATGCTCCGAAAAATGTCCATACACCTCCGGTTCAATTCTACCTTCTCTCTTTTCTTCATTTATAATCAGTTTTGCCATTGCACTCCCCCATTTTAACACTTAGTCATAAGAAAATACCGGTCTTCCATCTTCACCCCATCTTACCTTCATAAGCATTGCATGGCGATTTGGATTGTATAATGGATCTCCTACGATTTCAGATTCTTTTCTTGCATGGTAAACAATGATATCCGTACCTTCTTCATCCTTCGTAAAGGAGTTGTGTCCCGGTCCGTAAATCTCTCTTGTCTCATCTGTTTTTAACACGGGATAACGGTCTTTACTCCAGGAACGTGGGTCAAGCAGGTCGGCATCCTCGTCTGCGGTAAGCAAGCCTACACAGTAACATGCACCGGTTTCGCTCGCCGAGAAGGTAAGAAAAATCTTTCCATCGTGGTGAATCACACCCGGTCCTTCATTTACCCAGAAGCCAATTCGCTCCCAGTCATAATCAGGTGTTGTCAAAAGTACCTGAACCGTTTTTAATTTATAACCACTTTCCATTTTTGCTATGTAAAGATTGGAAATCTGTTTGCCAACGCCTACTTTTTCTGCCCAGACGTAATACCATTCCCCTTTTACTTCAAAAACTGTTGCATCCAGTGAAAATGCCTCAAAGGAAAACTCATCATCATCCGCACGCTGCATTTTTCCTTTTTCCACCCATACACCATTAATTGGATCATCTCCCTGACACTCTAATACATACGGTCTGATTTTCCAGATGTCTTCTTTTTCGCCCCCTGCAAAATAGATGTACCATTTTCCAAACAGATAGTGAAGCTCCGGTGCCCAGATATGCTCACTCATCGGACCGGACTCATGCTTTTTCCAAATTACATGTTCTTCTGCTTCCGGCAATTCTGCTAATGTTTTTGCTTTTCTTAAAATAATGCAGTCATATTCCGGAACAGATGCCGTGAAATAATACCAGCCGTCTGTATGAAGATATACATATGGATCTGCCCGTTGCAAAATCCACGGTTCATTGTATTTTAACATTTTCTCTGTTTGCATTTTTCATTGCCTCCCCATCTCTTTTTAATATTTCCATTGCTTTTCTTAAAACAGGAAGGTTTCCTGCCCTTAGAAAAACAATGGAGCTGCCAAAGTGACAGCTCCATTGGCTTTTTTTCACAAACAAATCTTACTGGATATCTAAGAAGCATCCATCAACTGTTAAGCAGAAATATAAATCTCCACCTGTTGTGATTCCAGGATATTTCTGTGTATATGTTGTTCCGGCTGCTGTTGTAACTTCTGCCACAACGTCTGCTGTATCACCATTGTTTGTTACTGTTACGGTTACATCTGCACGGTCTAAATCTGTTACAAATGTATCCCAGTTATAGTCGCACTCCGGTGTAACGATTCCGTCATAACCGGCACCCCATCCAAAGTTATCTGCACGAACTACTGCATATTCTGCATAGTCTGCGTTGTCCTCTGCGGAATGAGCATCTGCTACGTTCTGTAATACTACTACAAAGTTATTCCAGTTATTTAATGTGCTTGAGTAGTTCTTGAATGTTTTAGAAACAGACTCACCTGCCGGAACTTCCCATGTTTCACTGTGTGCACTCCAGAATGCGCTAGAGCAGTCTGTAGCACCAATAACTGTACCAGTTGTTGTAACATCGCTGTGATCAGCTGCAACAGGTTCAGCTTCTTCTTCTGTTGTGCCGCCTTCCGGAGCAACTGACTCAACTGTTGGGTCACCTAATAAGTAAAGTGATGTTACCTGACCAGCTGTTAATGCTGTGTCATATACATATAAATCATCAACGAATCCTTTGAAGATTGTATCCCAGTAGTTTACACCAAATAATGACTCAAATTCGCTGTCACCCGGTTCCATGATGTTTGGAGCAAGTGTTGCATCCCATGTATATTCGAAATATGTTCCGTTTTCATAGTTATCCTGTGAATCGTATACCTTAACACCATTTACATAGAACTCAGCACCTGCTGTTGTTGAGCCAACCGGTCCTGTCTGTTCTTCACCAGTACAAACGATTGTTACCATTGCCCATTCTCTCTTACCATGAATAGAATCATCAAAAGAGTACATCCAAGGCCAGCAGTCTGTTCCGTCCGCTGCGTCAGAAGCTTCATTACGGCTCCATACGATAGGGAAAATCTTAGCGGAATCAGTACCCCATTCAGACTGTGTTACATTAAACCATGTAACATTATTTCCTGCATCTGCAGCTTTACCCATGTTGTAGCCCATTGTAAGAGTTGGTCCAAAGGTTGATAATCTATCTGCATTTACCCAGAAAGAAACGGTATATGCATCTGTGTTTGTTGCTTCTAAGCCAAGGTCTAAACCGAAAGAGCCATCTAAGTATGCACACTGACCTACAGGTCCTGCTGCATATGCAACGGTAGCTTCTGTTGCTTCGATACCATAAGTAGCACCGTCATTATCTCCAACATTCTCTGTCTGAGTAACAGCTGTATATCCTTCATCTTCACCATCGAATGTGATGTGAGCAAATGCTGTTTCCGGTAATGCTTCTGCTTCCGCCATAGCCGGTGCAACAGGTTCTGCTGCCGATCCATCCGCTGTTTCTGTTCCCCCAACAGCTTCTGTATCTGCTACTTCTGATTCAGCCTGTGGTGCTGCTGCCGGTTCTTCTTTTTCTCCGCATCCTGCGAATAATCCTGCGGTCATGCTTGCACATAAAAGTGCTGCTAAAACTTTTTTCTTCATATTTACCTCTCCTTTGCCAATTTCTGACAGTTTATGATTAAGCGTTCTGCTCTAATCCGTTGCCAATATATTTTTTTACTGATTATCAGTTACCATCTGCTCATATAAAGCTATTTCTTCTTCTGTTAATACATTGTATCCTTCAGCACCGAAATACTTTAACATAGCAGTTGCATGATACCAGTTTGCTTTTCTTGTTGCTTCCTCTGCATAGTCAGCAGCTTTTGCTGTTCCTTTATCTACTAAGTCATGGATACCAATGCTGTTGAAGTATTCATCACAGAAATTCCAATAACCTGCAATAGATGTCCAGCCATAAGGAATTGGCTGTAAACAGCTTGCGAAGTATTCTTCCCATAACGCTTTATGTTCTTCATCCATATCGGAACAGTACATATCAATATAACCATTCCAAACTTCTTCGTTTGTTGTAATAGGTGCCGGCATAACGTCATATTTTAACGCAAGACCGGATGCATTTGTAATGGAAGTATCATTATAAACTTCAATTCTTGTCTTCCATCCGTCTACACCAAAGCTCATGAATTTTAATAATTCGTATGCTTCACGTGGATACTGGCAGGATGTTGTAACACCACCAAAGTCAATTGTTGCAATTGAGTGATGATCTGCAGATGCATCTGCTTCGCTGACAGCCGGTACTACATAAGGTACGATGTCAAGATCATACTGTTCAAATGCTTCTGTTGCCCATGTTCCCTGATATGTCCAGAATGCTTCTGTAAATAAAGCTACATGTCCGGAAGCTCCACACCATGCTTCCCAGTCACCCATCCAGTCTTCCATTTCCTGAGTTTCTGTTGTTGGTGCAATATATCCGCCAAGTTTTAAATCTGAGAATTCCTGTTCTCCAACTGCCCAAACGCTTAAGTCAAAGTCTGTTCCATCGAAACCAAACTCACCCTGAATTGTCTGAGCTGCTGCGATTCCATAATAAGAATCAAGTCTGTTGTAATATCCGCATCCGTAATATGCCATTCCATCCGGGGAATCCAACACAGTACAATCCTTGATTAACTGAATCATATCTGCCCATGTCCAGTTTCTGGATGGTGCTTCTACATTTAATGCTTCTAATACGTTCATATCAATGTACATAACGCCCGGGAAGAATTTTACAGGTACACCAAATCTTGCTGATGTTCCGTAACATCCAACTCCACAGTCGTTGATGGTTGATGCAAGCTTCGCTGTTTCAGGATCTGAATTCCAAAATCCGGAAACGTCCGATAATAAGAAATTAGATAAAGCAAAATCACAATCAGAATACATGATTACATCCGGTGTTTCGTTATTGGATACCAGTGTTAATAATGTATCATTGTAAGTTGCCACGTTTTCATATACTGCATTAACAGTAATGTTTGGATAAAGTTCCATAAAACGATCAGCTAAATATTTTACTGTTTCGTCCTGATCGAAGTGGAAGTAAGTCAATGTAATCTCTTCGTCTGTAAGGTCTGTTGCCTTGTTGTAAGTAATTCCATTAATCTCTACTGCTTCTGTTTCCCCTGATACTGTTGTTGCTCCGGATTTAGAGCTGCCATTTCCTGAACCGCCACATGCTGTTAGCCCTAATACCATTGTGAGAGCAAGCATACATGCCACTATTCGCTTTTTCATAGTTTTAACCTCCTTAAAAATCCCTGTGGATATTTCTCCTGCGGGAACTCTCCCTTTTCCTGTTGAATGTATTATAACACAGATTGTTTTAGTTTTGTATACTTTTTTGCAAAATAATATACCTTTTTCTAAAATATATCTGTTTTGTACAATTAATATGACGATTAAGCCATTAATTCATCCATTTTCTTTGTGCATTTTGCCTACACTCTTTTACCTTTCTCTAATATTGTTTATTTTTTAACAAAGGATTTTATAAAAAAGAATCTCGCTTGCGAGATTCTCGCGCTAACGCGCGGTCACGCAGTGACATCTACCATTCGCGCGTTATGCGCATCCTCGCGGAGCGTTTTTGCTCTATAGGAATCATCACTTTCATACTTTAATGTAACACAGTCTTTCCTATAGAGCAAAAAAGGCGAACCGCATTTTATCTGCGATTCGCCTTTTTATGAGATAACTTTTATTTTATAAACACTAATTATTCTTTTCCATTCCAGCAATAAGTACAAAGCTTGCACTTATCCAATCCGGTTGCCTCTAACATATCATCTAATCTGTTAAAGCGTAATGATGTGAAGTTTAATTCCTTCCGAATTTCTTCTACCATTCTCTCGTATTTTTCAGATTCCGGATTTGCATATTCTTCTAAGATTTCGTCTGTCACCTGTCCGTTTTCTAATCGTTCAATCACACGGCGGGTAATCAAATCCATTTCGGAAGAAGAACGTGAGAAGTTCAAATATTTACATCCATATAACAATGGTGGACATGCCGGACGAATATGTACTTCTTTTGCTCCACTCTGATATAAAAATTCTGTTGTTTCTCTTAACTGTGTTCCTCTTACGATAGAATCATCAATTAATAACAGGCTCTTGTCTTTAATCAAATCATCTACTGCAAGCATTTTCATCTTCGCAATGAGATTACGCTTGCTCTGCATGGTTGGCATAAAGGAACGTGGCCAGGTTGGGGTATATTTAATAAAAGGTCTTGAAAAAGGAATCCCTGACTCATTTGCATAACCTACTGCATGGGCTGTACCGGAATCCGGTACACCTGCTACGATGTCCGGCTGTACATTATCACGCTCTGCCATTTTTGCGCCACAGTTATAACGCATCTGTTCTACACTTATGCCCTCATAGGAGCTTGCCGGATAACCATAATATACCCAAAGGAAGGTACAAATTTTCATGTTCTCCCCCGGGTTCACAAGGGTGATACAGTTCTTGTCCGTCATAACGACAACTTCACCCGGTCCGAGTTCTTTGTAATCTATATATCCTAAATTCTTGTATGCATAATTTTCAAAGGAAACACAAAATGCATCATCTTTTTTACCAACAACAACCGGTGTTCTTCCGTATTTATCACGTGCTGCATAAATACCGGCTTTATTCATTAAAAGAAGCGACAATGAGCCGTCCACCATTTCCATTGCAAATCGGATACCTTCAATCAGATTTTCTTTCTGATTAATTAATGCTGCCACCAGCTCTGTTGCATTGATTTCGCCACCGCTCATCTCTAAGAAATGTGCATGACCCACATCAAAAAGTCTCTGAATCAGTTCATCTGTATTATTAATTTTTCCAACTGTGGTAATTGCATAGGTACCATGATGGGAACGAATAATTAATGGCTGTGGTTCATAATCAGAAATGCATCCGATTCCGTAATGTCCCTGCATTTCCTGAACATCTTTATCAAATTTCGTTCTAAATGGTGAATTTTCAATGTTATGGATAGAACGATTGAAGCCAGCTTCTCCATATACTGCCATTCCGCCTCGTCTTGTTCCTAAATGAGAGTGGTAATCAATTCCAAAAAATAAATCAAATACACAGTCCTGCTGTGAAGCAACGCCAAAAAAGCCGCCCATTTTCAATTCCTCTTTTCTTAAAAATTATATACATCAACAATGTGGCTCTGATACAGCCACTTTTTTCCACATAGCATAATAACACACGAAATAGTTTCTTTACAAGATTGACTTCTCTCGTTTGTTATTAGAGTTGCTATTATCTTTTATTAGTTATTATGATAAATCAAGATGTTTATCTTTTATCTGATATACTTCATCACACAATAGCTGAATATCTTCTTTATTATGGCTTGTCATTACTATTGTTACATTCTCCTTATTTTTCATTTCCATAAACAAACCTCTCATCTGTTCTAAAGACTCCTCATCCAAAGCGTTCATCGGTTCATCCAACAGCAAAAGTGACGGCTTCTCCATAATTGCCTGTGCAATTAATAATTTCTTTCGCATTCCTGCTGAATAATACTTTACTTTCTTTTTTTCCTTTGGATTCAGTCCTACCCTTTGAATGCTTTCAAAAATATCCTTATCACTGGCTATTTGATTAATAACTGCCAACGATTTCAAGTTTTCGTATGCAGTCTCATTAGGCATCAGTCCCGCACCATCCAATAGTACACCAATATCTTCCGGAAACCTTCCTTTTGTAAGTTCCTTTTTATTTACAATAATTTTTCCTGTTTGTGGTAGAATCAAACCACAAATCATTTTAAATAGTACACTTTTTCCACAGCCATTTGAACCGGTAATTCCATATATTTTTCCTTTTTCCACTTTTAATGATGCATTTTCAAAAATTACTCTATCCTTAAATTTCTTAGTCAAATTACTTATTTCAATTGCATAATCCATATCTATATCATCCTCATTTTTCCTAAACTTCAATATTTGCAACAAACAAAACCTCGTCCAGTTTTCGGCAAAAAATTCCAATTGTAATTCCCATTATTATTATCATTTGCAGCAGCATATAAACTGACAAATCACTGCCATTCTGACGCACCGACAAGTTTATCTGCGTAAATGGCAAATACCATAATATACCTCCTATTTTATTACCTACCAGACTAAAAAATAGAAATATTACATAATAGATTAACAGTGCCAAATTGAAATTTTTTAAAAGAACTCCTACTCCAGTACAAAATAAAACCATTATCCATGTATAAATCGTAACATACATTGCCTGCCAAACAAATGAATAATCAGAACCTATTTTCGGTAAATACGCAGACAATATTTCTACGCTTTCTGCCGGAAACATTTTAATATACAACCATGTACATAAAAATCCCAATGCATAGTAAACAACAATTTTTATAAATGCTTCTGTTCCTAAAATTATAAGCGGTATACTTATTTTTCCATACTTAATTGCTTTATATGGAAATCGATTTACAAGCTCATTATTCACTTCACATAATATCTCAACAGCAATTGGCAATGTAAAAAACAAAAAACGCAGCAAATCCAAATCCATTTTTCTAATTCCCATAAAATAAACCAACATCGTGCTATTTGTTCCATCACTATCATAGCCATAATAATTTCTGGCAATCAGATAATTCATTGTAAAAATAGCTACGATATACCACCATTTTTTTCGAAAAAAAATAGTCACATCCCAAAATATCCGTTTAATTATCTTCACAAATTTATTTTCCCCTCTCCCATGACAACGGCATATGATGAACCACGAAAAAATTTAATACTATATACATAAAAATTTGAACCACCCAGTACCCAATATTAATTTTGCAGTTTTCCACCACATTATTATATCCCAACATTATTTTCCCCATAAAAGAAACCGGATATAATGCAGTGATTCTTGCCCTAAAAACAATTAAATCAAGAATAATCACTCCATAACACAAAACAAATCCTATCTGTTCACTCTGAAACAGTGTCACAAGTAGCATAAACAAACTACTGATTGTCAACAAATACAAAAACAAATTTCCACAATTCGCTCCTACTACGCTGCTAACACTTCTGCCGGACTCATACACAAATCCCCATTTTTGCATCATAAATGTACTAAAATCTGATTTGAAATTAAGAAAAAAAACTGCTTGAATCAAATATAAAAGGACTTGTACAGCCAAATAGCCTGCATTAAAAAGAAACAGAACCTTATAATGATAAAGCAGCCACTGTCTCCTACTCTTATATTTCATAATATCAATTACTCTTGCATGCATCTGCCTATTATATTGATATAGAAAAAAAAGTAGTATTAAACTGTAACTAAATACGATATTCATATCACTGTTAAAACTATATAAAAGATAATCAATAAATGTTTTATCTACATCCGGGTATTGTTTACATATTCTAAATAAGTTAACTACAGTCATAAGTAGCATTAACAATATTTGAAATTTCATATCTTTTATATGAAATCTAAATAAAATATTATCGTTCATTTTCTGACTTTCTTCTATAGACTCCAACCGCAAATGTTACTCCTCCTATTAAAAATAAGATAATATCATATAAAATAATTCCTATTCTTGCCTGTTCACTATACTGATGCACATCAAACAACGTTATCGCATTTAAATAGATACTAATGTTTGATAATACTACTCCCGAAAAAATATAAAAGCCAAAAGGCATAATCATTGTTAAATACTTATTTTTTAAAAAAGCTGAAAATCCAAGGGCTAAATTTGAAAAAATAAAGCCACAAATAAACGAATTTAATATCAAAAATAAAACATACACAATCGGTGTTTGTAAATATAATTCTCTATAATATACAACCATACTTCCGCTTTCAGTTGTCAAAGAAGTTCCCTTTACCACAAGGCTAATTCCCAAAAGCATCAGACATGGTATCGCAATCACGCAACCTCCTACAACCCCATTCACAAGCAGTTTCGATATAATATATTTTTTCGTGGACAGCTTTGTATAGGTATAATAAATATACCCAGATTCCATTTCCTCAATATAAGAAGTAGCATATGGGATACAACATATTAATGGAAATAATATGGCAATCAAAGACGAAACTCCCGATGTTTGTGCCAGAATAAATATCTCTGCAAAATCATATATTTGATTACCGTACATCATTGGTTCGTATGCTCCTATCGCAAGGCAACTCACACTAATAAAAAATGCAAAAAAAGTCTTTCTACTCAATGCAGCTTTGCGAAATTCATTTTTTAAATAATTCATTCATCCCACCCTCATATATAATGAAATTCAAAAATAGCTGTTAGTTTTTCAACCAACAGCTATTTTCCATACCTTAATAAGAATAATTATCAGGCGACCAATAACCAGAAATATTTGCCGAACTAAAATTCGTCAAAACTGTTGACAACGCAAGATGTGTAATCATTTAATTTCGATACATATCCACTATAAGTACTAGATGCCGCAGAAGCCTTAGCAGCACCTGACGACATAACAAACACCCCAACTAGTAACACAGTTGCTACTACCCCTTTAAATCTTTTCTTCATTAATCTTCTCCTTTCACCACGTAAAAAAATCCACTTGTAATAATATCTTATACGAACAAATCCCCGGTTTTCTATTCGTGTAGTTATATTAACTTATATTACATCTGTTGTCAAGACTATATTTGTTTTCCTTTACAAAAATAAACGTGTTAAGAACTTACTATAACCTAGTTGATTCTTAACACGTCCATTTTGCCAATCATCATTTTTTCTTTTTATCCAGCCTACACTATTACATTGAAAGCAATTTAAATTCTTCTACAAGGTCTTTTAGTATCTGCGCCTGTCCTGCCAGTTCTTCACTGCTTGCAGAGCTTTCTTGTGCCATAGCTGTATTTTCTTCTACCACGCTCGCAATCTGCTCTACAGATACGGTAATCTGATTCAAAGAATCTGCCTGCTCCTTTGTTGCCGCTGTAATCTCATTAATATTTGCTACTAATTCCTGCGTAATTGCAGCAGAATGTTCCAGCTTCTCTGCTGTCAAATCTGCAATACCTTTTCCATTCTGAACCGCTTTGATTGCATTTGCAATCAACTCTGTAGAATTCTTTGCTGCCTCAGCACTCTGTGCTGCAAGATTTCCAACTTCATCCGCTACAACTGCAAAGCCTCTTCCCACTTCACCTGCACGGGCTGCCTCAATCGATGCATTCAGTGCCAAAAGATTTGTCTGGGATGCAATATCATTAATGGTATTAATAATGTTGCTAATCTGGTTAGAATTCTCAATAATCTCATCCATAGCCTCAAGCATGCGCTGCATCTGCTGGTTGCTTTCTAAAATTTCCTCTCCAACGTTGCGCGCCATGTCATTTGCAGAGATTGCATTTTTAGCATTCTGGTCAACCTTTTCTGTAACGTCTGTTACTGTCGCCTGTAACTGCTGGATTGCTCCTGCCTGATCTGTTGCTCCTTCTGTAATAGACTGTGCTCCCTGTGAAATCTGGTCTGCACTTCCTGCCACATCACCGGATGATTCATTGATTTTTCCTAATGTTTCAGAAATCGTAACTAAAAAACCACCCAACGACTGTTCAATTCCCTGTAAATCCCCCGGATAATCTACTTCCGGCGCAATATTAAAGTTACCCTGTCCCATTTCACTAAGTCCGCGATTCAAGTCACTGATTACGCCATTGATGGATGTCTGAAATATTTTCATAGCATCCACCATCTCTTTAATTTCATCTTCTGTATCCACTTGCGGTACCGGGGATGTAAAGTCACCTTTTACCATTGTCTCAAAGCGCTTCACACACGCTAAAATCGGTGTTGTAATATCTGCAGCAAAATTTGTTCCAATAGAAGATACAAGCTTAATGGACGCAAAAATCAGAACTACTACGCATATAGTAACAACAATACCAAACATAAGCATTCCTGTTGTTTTCTCATTTCCTACATCCGTTTTAGCATTTAAAAGATCTGCATATGCATTATATAATTTTGTGTACGCCGGATCCATATAATCAACCATGTACTGATTTAATGCCTGTCTGTCTTCCTCTGTTGAAATCTGTTTTGATCTTGCAACCACTTCATCCTGCACTGCCCGATATTCCCCTAGCGCAGTCTCCACCTCTGCCCACAAAGCTTTTGCAGTTGCGTTTTTGATTGATTTCATAACATCTTCACGGAATCCGTCATGTCTGGTACGAACTGTCTGTAACTCTTCTTCTGCTCTCTGAATATTTTCCGGTTTTTGGAAATTGACCATATCACGAATTGCACGTCTGGAATCTGTTACCATAACAAGCGCTCGTCCAATATCTCCCTGTGAAAATCCATAGTCTTTGATTACACTCTGAAACATTGCCGTTGATACAATCAGCATAATCGCAGCTATTACTCCGGAAAGACTGGCCGCAATTGTAACTGTAAGAAATGCTTTTTTCATTTTCTCCTGCAATTTACCACGTTTCATCTTCTCAATAAATGAATTATTTTTCCCCATAACAAACATGCCTCCATATCCATAACTTTTCCTGTACAGCTTTAACTACACCGTCTTGCACATACAGTCGATACCATGTCAATATTTTACCATAGTACTTATGTCACATCAAGACCATTGTCATAATGAAACTTTCCATATATTATTTGTGCAATTTGCCTATAAAAGTGATGATTCCTATAGAGTAAAAAAGTGTCGCCGCGCGACGCTTCAAAAAAACGCTTCGCGTTTTCACCTGGTGTACACCACGTACGAGCACTTTCCTATCACAAAAAAGATGCCCTTCCACAAACTGTGGAAAGACATCTTCACCCCAAATGTTTATTATTTTTGATTTATTCACCTGTGATACCTGTGCGGTCAATACTTTCAACAAAGTATCTCTGAAGTACAAAGTACATAAGCAGCAATGGAAGAATACTTAACATTGTACCAGCCATGCTGATTGACTCATTTAAGCTGGTGGCTGCATTTGTTGCTGTTGTTGCATAGGATGAATAGTTGCTCGCAAAGTTATCTAACTGGATAACTAATGTGGTCCATCCTGAGGATGTCATAACACCATGTACATACATCTCTGTCAGGTAAGATTCATTCCAATACCATACGAAAGAGAATAAGGCTACGGTAATGATTGCCGGTACTGCAGACGGTAAGGAAATTCTTACAAAGGACTTAAAATATCCCGCACCATCAATCTGCGCTGCCTCAATCAATACCTTTGGCACCTGACGGAAGAACTGCCAGAATATCAGGATAAAGATTGGAGCGTTGATTCCCATTCCAAGTAAAGCAGGAAGGACGAAGGACCATAAGGTTCCTAAGATTCCCATATTCGAATAAAGTACATAGGTTGGAATCATTGTAATCTGGCTAGGCAGGATAAAGGAGAAAATGATAATTCCCAACACTACCTTTTTACAAGGGAATTCAAATCTGGCAAGTCCGTATCCGATTAGGGAACAGGAAACAAGATTACAAATTGTCGGAACTCCCGCAATAATAATGCTTTGTCCTAATGACTTCCAGAAATCCATACTTTTTGCTGCCTGAATATAATTCGAAATATTAACGGAACTTGGAATCCAGTTAATAGAGGAATCCAACAAATCCTCCAGTGACATGAAGCTGCTGCTTACCATGTAAATAATTGGATATAAGTAAATAAAACCGATACAAATGAGTAGTGCGTAAATGAAGAACATTTTTATGAAGCCTTCTTTTTCTTTTGAACCCATTAAGAACTTACGCACTTTGTCTTTATTGATGTCTTCGTACCATTTCCGGCCGCTTACTGCTTTAGTAATCCCCTGAGCCGTCATAGGTCTTGTAGTTGCGTTTTTCTCTTGCTTTCTGGATTTTTTTAGCATTTCTGGCACTTCTCCTTTCTATCTTTTTCGTTAATTTCTGTTCTTTCTTCATAGCTTTCTTTGCTTTTTTCACCTGTTTTTCGTAAACATCCTTTTTAGCAAGGAACAATACTGCAAACAGTGCAACAATTAAAACTACTACAACAGAGTACAGCCATGCCATTGCTGATGCATATCCATAGCCTTTTTCCGATGTTCCTGAAAACATTGCATTTTTTATCAATTCAATAATTTCGTTCTGGTCATTATTTGAAATAAATACTACGGTGTATACACAGTTTAATAAAATCATTGGCTTGATGGTTGGTAACGTAATCTTCCAGAAGCATTCCCATCCCGAACCGCCATCGATTTTTGCTGCTTCATACATGGAGCGGTCGATTTTCTGTAAGGATGATAAGAAAATCAAAATCTGAACTCCTGAATACCAAAGTATTGTAATCATATTCTCAAAAATTTCCGAGATTGGTGTAGCAAGGCTTCTCGGCAAAAATTCCTGAATCGCATTTGTAATTGCCTGCGTATCAATTGCAGTAATACTTCCTGCTCCCTGCTGTGTCAGCATTCCAAGAATCGGTCCGCTGACAATAATAACAGGAAGGAAGAAAATTAATCGGAAAACACCTTTTGCTTTAATGTTCTGGTTTAACATCATCGCAATAATCAATGCAAATACAACGATAACCGGTACAGAAATAATTGTGGATGTGATATAACCGATTAACTGTGTCGGGAAATCTGCATCTGATAACAAAATCTGTGTAAAGTTACCATATCCGACAAAGGTATAATTCTTACCAATCGGTGTGATTCGAATATTGTTTAATGCATAATAAAATGATGTAACCAGCGGATATGCCAGGAACACACATGCTCCGATAATCCAAGGGGCAATGAAGATCAGACCCGTGATGGCTTCACGTTTTGCAAGACGTCCCGGCTTCACACGTTTTTTATTTTTCTTTACCTCTTTTTTACTCAGGCTTTCATTTGTCTTTTCACTCATTTCGCCTCACCTACCTTATAAGACATGGATTCTACCTCATAACCGTCCACTGTCACATTTTTTTCGGAGTAGTTGACATAAATGGCAACTCCATTGTCATAAGTAACCTTTGTTACACCGTTATCCATTTTTTCATGATCCACAATATAAGCGCCTTCTACAGAGGCAGCAACCTCACGAAGTTTTGTATCATAGTCAATAATAGTATCTTTATATGTCGTATATTCTGTACTGTACAAATCAGATGAATTTGTGTAAATCAAAGCAGATGAATTTTCATAGGTTAAGTAGAAGGATGGATATACTCCTGATTCTACCATCTGTAAGAAAAATTCTGTTTTGTTTGCTTCGAAATTTACATAGTCAGAATACATTGGAAGGATTCCCTTTAATACCATTGATAAAAATGGCACCTCTTCGTCTACATACATATAATCAGATGAACCCAGCGGCATATCTAAAAATGCATCTGTATTCTTCCAAAGGTATGCAAATGGCTGTTCTAGAATCAGATTGGTATCTTCATCCACTGCTGCCAAAGCATTTGCATAGCTGTCTGCTGTATTATATCTTGTATAAAAGCTTCCTTTTGAACTATAGGAAAACAGTGAATTAGAAATTCCTGCGACTGCAAGATTATTCACACCTTTTTTCGTATAGCTGTCCGTGAATTTCTGCAAAATTGTTTCTGTCTTTGTCGGCATCAGGTAATAGAATAACTGATATACCTGTTCATAGCTCTTTTCTTCTAATGTTCTCTTGTTTACTTTTTTCACCGCATTAAAAGTTGTTGTATTTGTACTTGAATTCATCTCTAATGCGTCGTTGTATAAATAGATGTTGTAATTTTGCTCTGCCGAATCTTTGATTAAATCTGTCAAAGAAGATGTTCCGCCAATCTTACTGTCTGCTTTATACTTATTTATTGGCAAATCATACAGACCACCCTTCTGCCAGCCCTTATATACTGTCAAAAGACTATCTACTCCGGCACCCTGCAATTCTGCGTACATTTCTGAAATATTGTCAGTTGTTGTCATAACAACTGCTTTCGTTCCCATTAAGAACTCTTCTCTGTCTGTTCCAAGGAAATCTATTCTAGTGTTGTATGCAGTATCCTTTGTCTCCACTGTTCCATTTGCCATCAGATATTCACGATAGCTTACTGCCATTCCTGAATAATCTGCTTCGTCGCCGCTTAAGAGACAGTAACGAACCTGTAAATCTGTATGGGTACGGTCAGCTTCCACGTTTGTTACTGTTCCTGAGTTAGACTGGTTTAACGGCTGGATGTAAATATCACGAAGCATAAATTTTGCAAAGCAACGGTTGTAATTTACCATAACTCCGTTTGGATGTGCTTCCACGCTTGCTCTCTTCTCACCTGCTTCAACAACTGCAAGATATCCGATTTTATCATCGGTATGTGTCAGTCCAAATACCGGTGCAATTACCTGATTGGTATCGATAACCGTATCATATTTATCCCAGAGATATGTCTGTGTATTTGCTTCTGTAAATCCTTTGTCGCTTCCATAAATCATCTGGGAAAAACCTGTAGTATATCTTCCTTCTTTGTCATCCAGATAGATTAATGCTCCATTTCCATCCGGGATTAACATATAACCGTCCTTCTCGTCTAAATAGGAATAACCTAAGAATGGAAACAGACTTACCGTTGATATATAAGTTCCTTCTTTATTTTCTACAATGGAGTCATCCGGTACTTTTACAACCAGTTCGTCTCCTTCTAATGTTACCTCTACTGTTAAGCCAAACTGATACTCTTCGAAGTAAATCTTCGCAGAAAATCCGTTGTCTAAGTATGTAACATCCATGGTATTTTTGCAGGAAACAAGGTCCACCTGATAGGTATTTGTTGTTCCTATAATTGCAGAAATTACAATACCGGATTTCATATAAGCATTCCATGTAGCATTACTTGTTCCATCGTCCTTCTCATCACTTAATGTAGATTCTAAGATTGCTCCTGTTTCTTTGTTTTCTAAGATAATGGAAAGTCTTGGTTCATAAAAATACATGTTATATGTATCGCTTTCTGCAACCTTTTTGTAATCATCCATCGTAATCCATTCGGATTTGTCTACTTTACCAACAGATTCTTCTGTCATTTCACCTGCCTGTGCAGTGTCTCCTTCAGCAGCCGCCTCATTCTCTGTGATGCTTTCTGTTTCTACCGTTGCAGATGCGTCGACGCCCGTTGCAGATGCATTCACACTTGGAAACGCTGTGACAACGGTTGCAGCTGCCATTAACATACATAATATTTTTTTCATTCTAGAAGCCAAACCGATACACCACCTCTCCAAATACTGCACTGATAAATTCAAATACCTGTGCCCATAATACATAAATAACGAATATCAATAATGCCATAATCAGAATCGTAAAGATTGTTAAGCAGATAATCTTAAAGGTTTCGCCTGCGGTATAGTTATTTACTTCTTTGATTGCTAAAATGACTAATACCACCAGCCAACCAATCATAACAACCTGTGCCAAAGTGATTAAGAACTGTTCATTTGTTGTTAAAACATGTGAAAGAACAAAAATCACCGGTGTCAGTAAAATATATGGCATTAAGCTGTAGCAGAAATAGGTATAAATCTTTTTGATGGTACCTTCACCTTCGTTAATGGTGCATACCAGATAGTTACAAGCTGTTACTGCTACGATTACAACTAAAATTGTTCCGATATCCGAGAAAATCTCATACCTTCCTTCACGGATTGTTTTCTGTAAGAATCCGCATAAGTATTTATTTACAATAAACTCAATCGTAAAGATTGCTAAAATAATACTTGGAGCTGCAAAAGAAGCTCTTCCCTCTCTTGCAATTCCGTAAGAACCGTCAATCGGATGCTGCATAAAGTATTTCGCATAAAGCAGATTGGAAACTATTTTGTTTTCTTTTGCTTTTGCTATGTAAGCCTTTGGTTTTGCAAGAATTCCTTTTTTCTTATCTAACGCCTTAATTACTTTTAATGCTGCCCAAATCAGAATGATTACGAAAATTGCCGGAACAATATTTTTCTTTAACCATTCATTCCGGATTTCCCAGAAGGAATCTGAATAACCTTCATAGTCCTTTGCAAGCTTTGCATAATGAAGTGCCATTTCGTAATTTTCTTCCTGGAAGTATGCGCGTCCCATTGCCTGGTTCGCATAATCAAACATACTATTCATTTCAAGAACCTTAGACAGTGGCTCCTTACTTTCGGTATATCTTCCTTTTGAGTATAGGTAAAGTGCTTCATGAAGCAGCTTTGTAAACTCTGTTGGTTCATACACCTGAATCTGGCATTTATCAGAGTCTAAGATGTAAATTCTGTCTTCCATGTCTATTTGAATGCTTGTTACCAGAGTAGAAAGACCTACACGCTGTGTACCATCATCAAGACCACCGAATACATAAAGAAGTTCGCCTTCGTTATTGTATTCGTAAACATATCCCTGTTGGTCTGCCACATATACGTTGTCATGATTTCCTGCTGCAACTGCTGCCGGAATATCTGCCCAGTCAGTATCACCAATCAGATTTTTACCTGCAATATTTAATCTCTTTAAGGTTTTTGTCTCATCACCACGGGTAACAGTATAAATAAGACCTTTTTCATCAATTGCCAGGTTATCCGGTGTGGACGGAATATTACTTACCATTTTCGCACGCTGTTCATCTGTTAAAATTGCACGATAGATAATTGTCTTAAGGCTGACGGAAGCATAGTTCGTACCAAAATAACCTAAGAAGATTCCACCTTCGTTTGGCGAGATTTCTACAATACCGTTGGTATTTGATTCACAGATAATGTACATAACCCCGGCATCATTTACCGCTATTTTAATTGGTAAGAAACTTAATCCTTCTCCGTAAAGAGGACTGCTTGGTTTTGTGTACTTGTTCAAAACGTTTCCGTTTTCATCAAATTCGAATACTGCCTCGGCATCCCTGTCTGCAACGTATACATGTTTGTTGTGTTCTGTAACGAATACGCCTTTTGGTGTAACAAGTGTACCTTCACCGATCGTCTTAATTTTTTCGCCCTCAATATTACCAACTACAATTCTTCCGTTTCCGGTATCTGCAACATAGATTTCTCCGTCGTCGGTAACATACATATCACTCGGTCCGTTTAAAAATTCGTCACCAAATTTTGTAATTGTTTCATATGCTAAATATGCTGTCTGCGTTTCCTGTATGTAGCCATAGCCATCAATTGTATAAGTCTTATATGGTGTTTCTGCAAGGGCTGTCATTGAACCTAAGCCTGAAACGAGGACTAATGCAATCAGGAACATGGCAGCTAATCTTTTTAACTTTTTTCCATTTTTCATAATGCTTACGTCTCTTCCTTTACTTGATACCTGAGTTTGCCATAGTGTTCATAACGCTGTTCTGCAGGATAATAAATAATACAAGGTTTGGTATAAACATAATCAGCGATGCCGCTGCTGCCATACCCTGACCGGCTACTGTATTGTTTACATTGACTAAGGAATTCATATAGAAGGTCAATGTTTTCATGCTGTCATCATTAATATAGTAATTTGATGTCTCCATATTGGTCCATACCTGCTGGAAAACCAGAATGGATGCTGTTGCAATCGCCGGTTTAATCATTGGAATGATAACCTTACAGTAAACCTGAAAATCTGTTGCTCCGTCCATATAAGCCGCTTCAATTAGTGAATCCGGCACCTGTTCAACGAACTGCTTTACTAAGAAAAGTGCAACCGGCATTGCTACTAACGGAAGTACGTGTGCCCATACGCTGTCAATCATTCCCATCTGGCAGATTACTAAGTATCTTGGAATTAATACTGCTGTTGCAACGAACATAATAGCAATCTGGTTAATCTGCATCATCAGTTCTCTTCCCTTGAATTTCATCTTAGAAAGTGCAAATGCTGCACATGTGGTTAGTAATAAAGAAAGTCCAACGGTTAATACCGTAACAATGATACTGTTAAATACATATCTGCTGAGCGGAACACCTGAGGTTCTGCTGAACTTGATTAATTTTGTAAAATTCTCTAAAGTTGCATTTCTTACAAAGAATGTTGGCGGGAATGCAAACAACTCCTCCATTGGTTTAAACGCATGGTTAATAATGAAGATAATTGGCATTGCCATAAAAATAACAAGCGGAAGAATGATTAAAATAATTTTAATCTGGCTTCTTTCAAACTTCTGTGGATTAATTCTTTTTCCCTTATATGCCATTGCTTCTCCCCCCTTTAATATTCGTCCTTCTCTGTAAGCAGTGAGTTCGCTGCCTTTGAGAAAATCTGTACAATCAGTAACAATACTACGGATACGGCTGCTGCATATCCCATTTCGTAACGTAAGAAACCATAATCTTCAATGTGGTTTACGATTAACTGTGCTGCATATCCCGGTGATGGGTTACCTGTTAATAATGTGGATACAAGACCATTCTGGAATGCGTTTACAATTGCCATAACTGCGGCAAAAAGCATCTGCGGTTTCATCTGTGGAATTGTGATGTAAATCATTTCCTGGAAACGATTCTTTACTCCATCAATTGCCGCTGCTTCGTAAAGTGATTCGTCTGAATTTAAGATACCTGCAATCATGGAAAGGAATCCGATACCCATAGATGACCACAATCCAATGATAATAACAATTGGAAGCAGGTAATCTGTACTTACTAACCAGATGATCGGCTCATTGATAATTCCAAGACTCATTAACCAGCTGTTTAACAATCCTGTCTGATCACCGGAGAAAATAACCTTCCATAATACTGTCATGGCAACACCGGTTGTCATACTTGGTGAGTATAAAATCAATGCACAAATGGTTCTTGGCAGCTTTGAAAGATTACAAAGTGCCCATGCAAGTATGAAGGATAAAATATATCCTCCAATACCAACAACCACCGCATATACCACGGTATTTGGCAATACATACTGCATGAATACCTCATCACTTGTTAAAAGTGTGATATAGTTTAAAAATCCAACCCATGATGGCCACTCAATCGCATTAAAGTTTGTAAAAGACAAAACCGCTGCCAGAATAACCGGGATTAAGATAAATATTGCAAATACAATTGCGTATGGTGCAATAAAAAGATAACCATTTCTGTTATTTTCACGCTTTGCTATTTTATTTTTCTTTCTTGCTGCAAGAGGTGCTTTTTCCTTTTTCTCTTTGTTCATCTTTGCTCACCCTGCTCCTTAATCATTACGTCCGAGAATTTCTTTTACACTCTCTATCGTTGGAATCTTGTATTCTTTGATTACATTTCCTTCCGAATCGATGTAGCCAAATTCTTCAAGCTTACGATCAAACTCACGATTGATAGTCTTAACAGCTTTATCAATTCGTGTCTGCTCATTATCACCATTTACTACGATGTCATTAAATGTATTACTCATTTCACGCTCTAACAGATATGTCCCCGGTACTCTGGCAACGTCTACTACATTTGCTGCAAACTCCTTGATAACTTCTTTATCATCGGTATCCCAAGGAAGCTGCTCAAAGGCTTCCATATTTGCTGTTGTCCACATGTAATCGTCACCATAAGTAATCTGTAAGGTCTGACCAAATTCTGCCTGAACCTCTGTAGAAGACCACCATTTTACAAATTCCCATGCCTTCTGTTCTCTCTGGGAATCACTCTTGAAAATTACGGTACTTTCTGCGCATCCACAGGTGCTGCGGTCAATTGTTCCATCTTCCTGAACAGTTCCCGGTGCAACTGCAATTTCCCATGAGCTTGAAAGCTCCGGTGCCGCATTTGTTAAAAGGTTATATACCGAATAATCTGCAATTCCGATTGGAAGATCACCATTTCTGAAATGCTGGTAGAAGTTATCAATATTAACCGGCATATCGTAAATCGTAAACAAATCTGTCATCTGTGTGAAACCTTCTACTGCTTCTTCACTTCCTAATGCCGTTCCCTCATCAGCAGTATCGAAGTAGAGCGAACCACCATTCTGCACGATTAATGGTGTTGTTCCGTGAAAGTTTCTTAACAAAAGCATACCTGATGGCGGATAATAGAAATTCAAACCTCTCATCTGTAACTCAGGAAGCATATCAATCACATCATCCATAGTTTCCGGTACTTCTAATCCTAATTTCTCCATAACGTCTGTACGGTAGAACAATACCCAGAAGTTCATGGTTTCCGGCATAGAGTATACGCTGTCACCAATAGTTCCTGTCATAAAGAATCCCGGCTCATATGGTTCTGCTGCTTCTTTAAAATCTTCGAACTGTGTCATGTCTACCAATGCGCCTCTGACTGCCAATTCGTATGGAATTGTATAGTTAATACCGGTTGCAACATCCGGTGCATTTCCGGAAGAATTGGAAAGTACTAATTTGTACTGGTCAGGCATGATACTGATATCTACCTCAATTCCTGTTTCCGGTGTAAAGGATTCATCAATCATCTTCTGCATAATCTGAACATACTGACTGGAACGGTTTACCCATACCTGTAAATGTTCAGGATCTGTATTGCTAGTGGAATATGCTTTTTCTGTAAAAGATGCTACGAAACGTTTTACATTCATGCCTGCAGAAGAAAAAACTCCCGGTGCTTTCGGAAGAGATGCATCTTCCTGATAAATCCAGATACGATCGATTGCCAGATTATTTTTAATCAGGTTATCAATTGTGTTTGCAAGGTAATGGTTTGCTGAGTTCATACTTGTGGATAATTCGCCGATTCGATATGGAATCTCATCCGGGTTATCTGCAAGGCTGATTAACTGTTCTGCAGCGATTAACATTGAGGACATTACTGCAACGTTTTTATCACTTTCGCTGTACTGTAATGCACCTTCTTCCAATGCATATAACTGGTCAGCATATCCATATAAGGTATCCTCAACATTTGGAATATATCTGGAAAGCTTTAAGTCTCTGTATTTATCTGAGTTTGTTCCTGCAACCTTTGTAATTTCCAATGCAAGGTCATTGATTGCAGACATAATCTCATCTAATTCTTCCATTACATTACAAATCGGATCCATACTGATGGTGAATGAAATGGTATGTGTTCCTTTTTCCAAATAAACACTTAAGTTATTTCCATCCTCATCTGCTAAGGTTGTGGTTCTATATTTTGTGGTGTAATCCATCCCGTAGGATTCAAATGCCGTATTTGGAATCTCGCCATCTACTTTGACATCTAAAAATACAGGAAAATCTGTTTTATCAGACTGTCTGTAATTCATTCCTATGTAATAGTAACCGGATTCCGGTGCTTCAAACTCGTAGGATACTGTCTGTCCTGCAGTATCAAAGGAATCAGAATCAATTGTATTTAATACAGTGTCTGTTACCTCGTATGGTTCCAAGCTGGTATCGTACTCTGCAACACCATGAATTGCTGAGTCATTGGAATAAGAAAATTCTTCACCCTGAAGTTCAATAATTGCACTTCCTTCAGCTTTTTCTGATCCGGTGTAAGCTGTTGTTTCATATGGAGCAGTCAATGTAATTGCACCTAACAGGAAGTTTCCTTCATTTACAGTTAGTGTAATCTCATGTGCTCCTTTCGTAAGTTCAATTGCAAGTGGAGCGGAATGTCTGTAACTGGAATCCATCAGGTATTTATTTTCCCATTGAATAACCTTATTTGGAACTGTTACTACCTGGTTATTATAACGATCGTAGGATGGTTTCTCATCCGGTTGCCAGGTAGTTTCAAACTCTAAGTTTCTGCATTCATAATATGGATAAGCTCCGTCTATCTGCATTGCCATTTCAATCGGAAGAATGGATTCATCATAAGAAAGATAATCAAATGCCATAAAATACTGACCATCTTCCGGTACATCCACTGTAATTTTCACTTCGTCATCAACCTGCATATCCAAAACTTTTGCAGCTTTTTCATATTGTCTGGTTTCTGTTACCAGCTTGGCATTTCCGGCATCTGTTACATTCTCTTCCATGCTATATACCACATCTTCTCCGGCATAGTCTGATAATGTGTAGCCAGCGCTTACCTTAGTATAATTGGTAGCAATTCGTTCACTCTGATATTCTGCATCGTAAGTATAGGTTTCCTCTTCTGCCGATTCGTCTGCTGTGTTCTCCCCGACAACAGCTTCTGCGGATGTGCCTGCCTCAGTTGCCCACACATCGCTTATCCCAATGGTACTTATGCAAAGCGCCGTAACAAGCCCCAATGAAATTACTTTCGGGAATAACTTTTCTAATTTTTTACGCCCCATAGTTTCCTCCTTACCATCTCTCCATCTGGCAATTTCTATTTTCTCTAAATCAATTTAGTAATTTATGTTTTTTTAAATTACTTTAGTTTTTTATATAATACTATGATATTTAACAAAAGTCAATGCTGTACTTAAGTTTTATATTATGATATTGTATGAAAAGAAACTTAAATATTTTAGTTTTTTCCAAAATATTCAACAAAAATAAGGGTCGTTTTTTGTAACTTTTATACATATTTAACACATATTTTATTGCACATTACACAAAAAACTACTTATGTTTTTGTAAGGGTAGCGCAGAAAACTGTGCGGAAGGGGGACAACATTGAAATCAAAATCAAAAAAATTTTTATCACTTCTGCTGGGATTTTCACTGGCAGGAAGCCTGTGTGCCTGCGGGAATGGCACCTCTGCCAATAACGCAGGCTCTGCTGCTTCAGAAAATGAGAACACCGGGACAGATGACAGCTCTAACTCCGACGGCATAATTACCGCAAATTACAGCTTCAGCGCAGATACTTCTGCGCTTGATGAAACCCATGAGATTTCCGACACGCTGTATGGTCTTTTCCTGGAAGACATCAACTATGCGGTAGACGGGGGACTTTATGCAGAATTAATTAAGAACCGTTCCTTTGAATATGGGACTGCGGCCGCAAACGGAAATATGCATGGCTGGATGCACGATAACGAGGACTTTCTTACTTTTTCCGTGGCAGACGGAAGTGAGGACGCAAGCTACCTGAATGAAAACAATCCAAGCTATGCCGTTATCACAAACAACGGATTATCTTCTGATTCACCATACCTTGGAATTTCTAATGTTGGCTACCTGGATGGTCTTGCCGTTACCGCAGAAGAACATTACAAAGCTTCTTTATTTATAAAAGGAGATGGTTTTTGTACCTCCGTACGTGTATCTTTAGAGAGCAAGGATGGTAGTGTTATTTATGCAGAGCAGATTCTTGATGGTGTAACCGAAAGCTGGCAGAAGCTTGAAACCACCTTAACACCATCGGAAACGGTAAACAAAGACCTTGTTTTCAAGGTTAGTATTCCAATGGGTACTGCCTATGTGGATATGATTTCTCTGATGCCGGAGGATACTTATCAGGGGCTTCCAATCCGCAAAGACTTAGGTGAATACATGGAATCCTTAAATCCATCCTTTTTACGTTTTCCGGGCGGATGTGTCATTGAAGGAAAAGATGAGGAAAGTATGTATAATTGGAAGGATTCCATCGGAAACGGGCTTACCTTTACAATTAACGGTGGGGAAACCACAGGTGATGTGTCTGCCCGTCCTCAGGGAAAAGATATCTGGTCCGGCAGCAGCAATAATCCTTATTACACAACCTATGGCATCGGCTTCTATGAATATTTTGAATTATGCGAGGCCTTAGATGCTCTTCCTGTTCCTGTTTTAAATGCTGGAATGACCTGTCAGGTGCAGAGTCCAAAATATATTGTTTATCCGTTAAATAGTGATGAATTTAAACAGTGCATACAGGATGCCCTTGATTTAGTGGAATTCTGCCGGGGTGACGCTTCAACTTACTGGGGTTCTGTCCGTATCGCCATGGGGCATGAAGAACCATTTGAATTAAAGTATATTGGCATTGGTAACGAGCAATGGCAGAGTGAATATCACGCTCACTACGAAAAATTTGTAGAGGCTTTTGAAAACGCTGCCAAAGAAAATCCTGCCCTTTACGGCGACATCGAATTAATTGTTGCAAACGGAACTGCTTCCGGCAGCACGGAAGGCTGGGGATATATTGAAGATTACCCTGACAGCATCACAACCTTAGTGGATGAGCATTATTACGAGTCTCCTGACTGGTTTATGGCGAATACTAAGCGTTACGATGCTTATGACAGAGAATCACAGGCAGAGGTATTCCTTGGAGAATATGCCGCACAGTCTAATACCTTAAAAGCTGCCTTAGCAGAAGCTGCTTACATGACCGGTTTGGAAAGAAATGCCGATATTGTAAAAATGGCATGCTATGCTCCTCTTTTTGGAAACAGCACTCACAATCAGTGGACACCGGATATGATGTTTTTCTCAAATGACAGCATTTATGGAACCATTGATTATCAGGTACAGAAAATGTTTGCAAATAATGTAGGAACAAAAATTCTGCCTTCCGCTTTAGAAATAAATACCAATACCTCTGTAGAAGCGTTAAGCGGCTCTGTAGGTCTTGGAAGCTGGATGACTTCTATTGCTTACGACAACCTGAAAATAACCTCAAATGCGGACGGTTCAGTGTTATATGAGTCAGATTTTGAAAGCGATACCACTTTAAAGGATGATGGCTGGAATCTGCACGAAGGTGACTGGTCCATTAAGGACGGACGACTTGTTCAAACAAATACCGGTGATCCATATGATGCAAATACCGGTGACGCTGTTTATGTCGGTGATGCTTCATGGAGTAACTACACCTTAACTGTAGATGCGGAAATTTTAAATGGCTCTGAGGGCTTTTTGATTCCTGTCTGTGTTAAAAATACTGCAAACAATATCTTCTGGAATATCGGCGGCTGGGGAAACACTGTTTCCTGCTTACAGATTGTAGAAAATAATGCAAAAAGCGGACAGATTAATGGTACGGTAAAGAATCTCGTTTTAAAGAAAAATCAGATTTACCGGTTAAAGGTTGTCGTGGATGGATGTAATGTGAAATGCTACATTGATGATGCTCTTTATGTAGATTATACAAAAGAAGCAGTTGACCCGCTTTATGAGACAACCAGTATTGATGAAAATGGAGATATCATTGTAAAATTTGTCAATGTTTCTGAAAACGAGATTGCCATTGATACAAAGATTTCTGATATGAATATCAGTGAATATGACACTGAAGCAGTTCTTACCCTGCTTGCAGGTGATGACTTAGGTCTTGTAAACTCCTTCGAAGAACCGGAAAAGGTTGTCCCGGTGGAGAGCCAGATTACGGTTGGGGAGAATTTTAGTTATACTGCACCGAAGTATTCGGTAAGTATTATTAGGATTAAGAAAAAATAGGTGTTTCATTTTGAAAGAAAGCCCGCCACTCATTTTTTGATGAGTAGCGGGCTTTTTTTGCTTTTCTGTCATTCATAAAGCCGAACAACCAAGATATGTTTCACAGATTATTTATTTTAATTTTCTTCGAATCAGCATAATTCCATAAATAACAGCTGTTATCACCGTAAGAATTATGCCATATCGCAAAATTTCATCAAAGTTTGTATGCCATACATTCATCAAAAAGAGAGAGGCCAGCAGCAGCATCGCCATCCAATATAGAAAAGACAAACCGGATACCACTATCCACTGCAACAGTGTTTTTACCACGTCTTCTGCTGCTTCTTTTTTACTTCTAATTGCTTTACTCATATTTCACACCCCAGATGCTTTCGTTGTCACCGACAGCCGAAAATGTCATTACTTTTGTTCCAGCTTCATCATTCATTTCACAGAATACACCACTGTATGTTTTTTCGCCATAGGTAATTGTCATATAGTAGGTGCCTTCTTTCATTTCCCAGGAACCTTCGATGCCATCACCAAATACATTTCCACGCTCTGTTAAAACCAGCTTGATTGGCTCTGCAATTTTGGCGTCAATTGCCATCCCCTGATTAATCACATAATATTCGCCAATTAAATCGTCTTTTGCATATCCGGTTTCTGAAATGGTTTCTCCGTCAGTTGCGTATGGAAGCATACAAGGCCACCCCTCTTCGTTTAAGAAAAACTGCTTTACTCGTGGAGAATGGTTTTCCATTCCATCATCAAATCTTGTGTGATATACCACATACATTTTTCCATCGTCATCAATAAATGCAGAATTGTGTCCTGTTGCCATATACGCCTGTTTTAAACTTGGAAGATAATAGTTGCCGGACATTTTTAACCCATAATAGGCATGATTTCTTCCTGCAATCGGACACTGTCCGCTCATGTCCACATATTCACCGTTTACAGTTTCAGAACGGAATACACGAATCTGATAACCGCCATTGCTAACCAGCGAACCATAGGACACAAACAAATAATAATAGCCGCTCTTTGCATCATACAGAATATATGGTCCTTCGATGGACTTGTGACCGCCACCGATTAAACGTTTTCCAAAATACGCATCAACATTATTCTCAGGATCAGCTTTAGGATGAATAACTTCACCGGTTGTCGCATCAAGCTCTAACAGGAAAATTCCTCCTGACCATGAGCCATACACCATCCACATTCTGCCCTCTTCATCATAAAAAACAGATGGGTCAATAGCATTTGGATATTCCTCGTAATTATAGTCATCACCTAAAGTAATATAATTTTCTTTTGCATAATCTTCACTGACGTAATCTAATACATCTGTTGCCCCAATGTTTTCTGAAGTAAAGCCGGAATATATTAATGCTCCCTGCCATTCGTACGGCCCTTCCACACTCTCAGAGGTGGCGTAACAAAGGTTAGACGCATTCCATGTGGAAGTGGTGCAGTAATACATATAATAAAGTCCCTGTGCTTCATTATAAATCACATCCGGTGCCCAGACGTGACATCCGCCGTCATCCGTTGGAATCAGGCTGTCACCATTTCCCGCGTAATCAAAAATGCCTAAGCCTTCATCATAATTTTTTCCATAGACCGGATTCTTTGGTGTATAACCATTTCCAATACTCGTCCAGTTTCTTAAGTTATCGGAAACTGCTGCCGTCATATGTGAGCCGAAAATGTAATACTGTCCGTCTGCTTTAATAATAGACGGATCATGTACAGATGCTCTTGCATTAACGCTTCCGGTTGCAATTCCATCATAACTTACAGTAAAATCACTGTTGATTTCTTCCGGGAAAATTGTGTCATAATTCAAGTATACAGCCGCTCCCGCTCCTGCAATTGCAACGATACCGACTGCAAGCCCCAACAATACTTTGGTACGTTTCTTCATTGTAATCTTCTCCTTTTTTCTGCCCCTGAATCTGGGTATCCTGTCTTTTCATGAACTGCCAAAATTCCTTGCAATTCTATTCCAAATTCATACCTTTACTATAGCAAAAAATTGGATATATTACAATTCTTTTATTTACTTTTTATTAAAGTATTTTATTATTTTCTATAATTACTATTCAAGAAGCCAGTCACATAAATTCTTATGAATAATTCCGTCTCTGGACATATCTACTATAACATAAAATAAATAACTGACACAAATACTGGTTTGGTGTATAATGGAACCA
>X314_Red_Deer__coassemble_31_pt1 | contig 31315 bp, 24 predicted proteins | sample X314_Red_Deer__metabat2_high_PE_002 | metagenome-assembled genome bin X314_Red_Deer
GGCGTTCCAATCTGTTCAAATACACCACCCCGCATCACTGCGATACGGTCAGACATATTAATTGCCTCTTCCTGGTCGTGGGTAATGTAAATAAACGTAATTCCCAGACGCTGCTGTAATTTTTTCAATTCAATCTGCATCTGTCTGCGCAGTTTTAAATCCAGCGCGCCTAATGGTTCATCCAAAAGTAAAACCTCCGGCTGATTTACCACAGCTCTTGCAATCGCCACCCTCTGCTTCTGACCACCGCTTAATTCCTCCGGTTTTCTTTTTTCAAATCCCTCAAGCTGCACCATCTGCAGCATTTCTTTTACTTTTCCCGCAATTTCTTCCTTTGGAAGCTTTTTTATCTTTAATCCATAGGCAATATTTTTCTCAACGGTCATATGAGGAAATAATGCATAATTCTGAAAAACGGTATTTACGTTCCGCTGCTCCGGCAATAATGCAGTAATATCTTTACCATTTAACAATACCTCTCCCTCATCCGGCTCTTCTAAGCCCGCAATAATGCGTAAGGTTGTTGTTTTTCCACAACCGGAAGAACCTAATAAGGTAATAAATTCTCCCCTGGCAATCTCTATATCTATTCCATTTAAAACATCTGTCTCACCGAAGGTTTTTCTTAAGCCTTTCAGCGTTAAAATTGTCTCGCTCACAAATTCCTCCCAGTATTCCAATAATCAATGACTACTTTACCATTTTTCTCAAAAAAAAGAAATAAGTCTTTCACTATTATTTCATAAAAGACTTATTTCTTTCCTATCATCAGTTATCATTTTTCCTAACTGTTTTTTACTCAATCCAGATATAAGTACCGTCTGCTTCAAGCATTCCCTCTGTTTCTCCATAAGAGAAAAGAATATCCTTACTATTATCCTTCCCACATTCCTTACCATTCATACCCGCTTTTATAGCTGAGTTCTGATATTTTGCAAGTTCTACCGGCTTTTCTTCTGCATTAAGCAACACATGAAGTATTTTTCCGTCGTCATTTTTCTTGATATAATGTACAACTCTGTCTTCCTCTTCAAAAAGCCATGTAATTTTCTCTTTTTTGCAGGCATCGTATGTTTTTCGCATAGAAATCAACTGCTTCATTTTCTCAATATTGGAATCATATGCCCCGTTTTCAATGTCTTCCCAAGGCATACAGCGTCTGCAATCCGGGTCGTATCCCCCCGGCATACGAATTTCCGTTCCATAATAAATACATGGACTGCCTGTCATCGTAAAAAGCAAAGCAAGCTGTTGATAGAAACGTCCTTCTGTTTTCGTTCTCATAGAAAGTCGTTCTGTATCATGGGAATCTAATAAATTAAATAATACCCTGTTTGTCTGCTTCATATAAAGAGTATAGCAACGGTTGATTCCGCAGGCAAAATCTCTGCTTGTCCGCTCTTTATCAATATAAAAATCATGGATGCTCTGCTCTAACGGATAATTCATAACGGAGTCATATTCATCCCCCATCAGCCAGCCAATCGAGTCATGCCAGATTTCACCTAACAGATAAACCTCCGGATTTACGGCTTTTAATGTTTTGCGAAGCTCTTTTAAAAAATAATGAGAGACTTCATTTCCCACATCAAAACGAATGCCGTCAATCTTCCATTCCTTTAACCAAAAGCTGCAAAGCTCTTTAAAATAGTCGACAACCTCCGGGTTGTTGGTATTAAGCTTTGGCATTTCTCCATGAAATGCAAAGGAATAGAAACGACCGTCTCTGGTGTCATGTTTTCTTTTATCAAATGGAAACTGATGAATAAAAAACCAGTCAAAATACTTGGATTCCTTTCCATTTGCCAATACATCCTGCCACGGTGCAAACTGTGTGCCACAGTGATTAAATACTGCATCTAACATAATGCGGATGCCCATTTCATGTGCTTTTTCTACCAGTGCGATGAATTCCGCTTCATCTCCAAATTCAGGATCAATTTTATAATAATCCGCTGTGTTATATTTATGATTGGATTTTGACGCAAAAATTGGTGTTAAATAAATCCCTGTAATTCCAAGTTCTTTTAAATAAGGAAGCCTGTTACGAATTCCCCGCAAATCACCACCATAAATATCTAAATGCTGCACCGGCTCACATTTCCAAGGCTTTGCCCATTTAGAATTAATTGTGGCATCACCATTACAGAAGCGGTCCGGGAAAATCTGATACCAAATCGTATCTGCCACCCAGTCCGGTGTCACATTAATATCTGCCGGGTTCATCCACGGGAAAAAGAAGCACTGCTCTTTTCTTCCCGGAATCTGCATTCTTTTTTCATCATAACAGCCATCTTCAAAAAAATAAACTTTCTCGTCTGCTGACTGTAATTCAAAGTAATATTTACATCTTTTATAATCCGGCTTTACCGTAATTGAAAAACGTTTTCTTTCTGCAAGCAGAACGCATTCTGTCATTTCTTCCCGCATTCCACTCCATTTTTCTGAACCACCCATAATTCCTGCTGAAAACGGATCGCCATAGCACAAAAATACTTTTTCTACTTCGTATCCTGTCTGGATTGCAATTTCTAATTCCTGTTCATTAAGTGCATAACATTCATTTAATGCTGCTCTGTGAAAAATCTTCCCATAGTCCATAATTAAACCTCCAAACCAGCTTCCCCATAAGCCAATATAAATCTACACAATTATTTCAAATAATCTTTAAGTTGTGAAAAATTTAACAACTGTTTTTTTGTTAATCCTAGTATAAAATAAAGGTTTTCTAATTTCTTGGCATATCATGCAAAAACTGGTACAATTCTATCATTTTCGAATTATACCAGTTTTCTTATTCATATTTAATAAACTGCTTTTACCCAGACTGACATCTCTCCGGCATTACGGTTGCCCCAGTTACAATATGGAACAAAGGTAAGCTCCGTTTCCTCAAAGGAAACCGGGCAAACCCCATAAAGCTTTTTATCATCCCAGTCTTTTGCTCTCATTCGTTTTCCCTTTGCTTTTACTTCAACAATACCGCCCAGCACATCTTCTTTTACGATTTCTTCTAATGGTTCTTTTGTATCCAGAAACAGGTTTGAGAGATTTTCTCCATTGTCATCCTGCTCTAAACAGTATACTAATGGCCCTTTTACGATTGCAGCTTTTCCTGCATCTGCCCTCACTTTCGGATTCGCATAAACAATCTGCGCCGGCATCTGAAAGTTTAACATAATCTCCTGATTTTGGAACACTCCTTCGATACATGCGTATCCCCTTTCGATATTTACCTTCATCACGGACGAAGCATCTTTTCCATCCACGAAAAATGCAGGATTTTTTGCATAGGAAGGAATGCGGATATAAATTTTTCCATTAACTGTCTGCTCTGCCTGAAGCTTTAACTCAACTTTTCCATTCCAAGGGAACTCTGTTTTCATTTCTATCTGTAATGGTTTTCCATTCATAGTTGTTTCAAAAGAACAACCTGCAAACAGATTCATCCATAGGGCATCTTTCTCTGTAAAACAGATATACTCTCCTAAGGAAGCTAATGTTCTTGCAATATTCGGCGGGCAGCAGGCACAGCCAAACCATTTCTGACGAACCGGCTTCACGTGGTTCATAGAGGTTGCCGGCATACAGTTTGCAGGCCATACCTCTAATGGATTCACATAGAAGAAGCTTTTTCCATCCATAGCAATTCCCGCAAGAACAGTATTCATAAGTGCTGTTTCCATTGTATCAATATAAGAAGCATCTCCGGTAATCTGCGCCATACGTCTGCAAAAAAGCGCAAGACCAATAGATGCACAGCTTTCTGCATAGTTCGAATCATTCGGAAGATCATAGTCTGTGGTAAAACGCTCTAACACACCGGAGCTTCCGATTCCTCCGGTAATATACATTCTTTTTGTCACAATATTCTGATATAAATTTTCGCAGGCCTTTAATAAAGTTTCATCCTGATATGCAAAAGCTAAGTCTGCCATTGCACAATAAAGATAAGTTGCACGCACTGCATGACCTTCTGCAGTCTTCTGTTCCCTGACCGGTTTATGTGCCTGACCATATGGAGTGTGATATGGATTAGGATCATGCCACACATCCACAAACCATTCCTTACTGCTTTCTTCAAAAAGGTAGTTTGGCTCTGTTCCGCGACGCTCCACAAAATCCTTTGCCATATCCAAATATCTCTGCTCACCTGTTACTTCGTACATTTTCACGAGGGCAAGCTCAATTTCCTCATGTCCCGGAACTGCGTTTTCGTAACGCTTCGTATGAAATACTTCGCAGATTAAATCTGCATTTTTCTTCATAATATTTAAAAATTTATCTTTTCCTGTTACCTTATAATAAGCAACAGCCGCTTCCATCATATGACCTGCGGTGTACAGCTCATGTCCTTCTTTTAAGTTGCAGAACTGTTTTCCCGGCTCTAAAATTGTAAAATAGGTATCTAAATATCCATTTTCTTCCTGTGCCTGCCCGATTAAATCAATTGCCTCGTCCGCAAGCTGCTCTAACGCCTCGTTCTTCTCATAGGAAAGAGAATAGGCAACTGCCTCTAACCATTTTGCCAAATCGGTATCCTGAAATACCCATCCTTTAAATTCTCCCTTTTTAAGCCCTGCAGCAATCTGAAAATTCGAAATACAGTGACTTGGCTCTGCATCCTCTACTTCATCATTTAACGCTTTCCACTGATAAGGAATGATTTCCTTTGTAACAAGTCCCGTGTATTTACCCCAGAATGCATCTTTTACTGTGATATTGTTTAGGTTTATGGTTTGTAATTTTTCTTTTCTCACAATTCTTCTCCTTATCTTCTGCCTTGTGCAATGTCTCAAATATAGGGAGCATTTTAACTACATACATTTCTTTTAGATACCCCCTGTCCCAATCTGCATACATCTTGTATGAGTTTACAAAAATATTATATTCAATCCATTTCAGAAGAGAAATGGACATAGCCGTCGTTTTCATGTATAATTAGGCAAAATCATTTATTAGGAGATGTTAGATATGGCAGAAATTAATACCTTTCGGAATGTGTCAAATTCAAATATAGTGCCTTCATTAACTACTGAGAATAATACTGCATTTTTATCAATTAAGGAACGCCATAAAATCACTGCCTGCAACCGCAATTACAGTAAGGAAGGTATTTATCATCCTGACCGTATTTTAGAGGAATACGACTTATTATATCTGTCACAGGGAAGCTGGGATATCCGGGAAGATAACGTCTGCTATCATCTGACAGAAAATCAGGTACTATTATTAGAACCTCACAAGCATCATTACAGCCTAAAAAAATGTACCCCGGAAATGAAAAATCTCTATCTGCATTTTTCCCCTTTGCCGGATGATGGAAAAAAACATACAGATAATTTATGTATAAATAAGCTCACTGACTGCACCAACCACCATGCAGTATTACATCTTTTTGAAGAAATCATTGAGACCTACTGGTCGGATTTATCTGAAAGCAAAACACTTCGTCTTGGTGCTCAGTTGGATTTGCTTTTTGCAGAATTATCAGACATTCGAAATGAACAGCAAAAAACGGCAGATATTCTCATTACTGAGATTATCCACCGTTTCTATTGTTCTCCTGACCGCTTCTTTTCCCCGGAGGAATTAGCAACAGATTATCAAATTAGTCTCCGCAGCTTAAGCAGCCGCTTTAAAAGAGCAACCGGACAATCCATTCACCAGTACCAGCTAAAATTAAAGCTTGATATGGCATATGACCTGCTCCCCCACTGCCCGGGCAGGGGCTTAAGAGACATCGCCTTAAGCTTTGGTTTTTATGATGAATTTCAGTTTTCCAAGCTTTTTAAAAGACAATTTGGAATCTCCCCATCTAAAAGGCGAGGTTAAGACTCTACTAAAATTTGTCGGCAATAATCGAGCACTTCCTCGATTGCTTCCGTATTGCCGCTATAAAACACCTTGGTATCTTCTTTTTCCATGCGCACAAGTCCGGCCTTAAGCAGCGCACTCATATGATGAGAAATCGTTGCTGTTGTTAGGTTTAACTGCTTGGCGAGCTCACTGCCGTATGCCTTTTTATCCTTGATATAGGAAAGGATTTCAAATTTACTACTGTCGCTTAAAAGCTTTAAAACTTTGGTAATATTTTCTGTCCCGTTATCGCTATCCTTCCGTTTCAAATTAAATTCAAAATCGTCATCAAATAAGATTCCCACGATAAAACTGTATGGCTCCTTTGCAACACCATCATCATCTGCTTTTGCATAAATGGAAGCCGAGTTTAACTGAATAATATCCGGAAATAAGATACTTCCATATGGATTCTCGTCCAATTTCAAACCAATACGTTCACTCATAAACTCGTCAATGGAAATGTATTTTAGCTTTTCTTTCCAATACGATACAAATTCCTTCGTTACAGCTTCTAAATCCGATGCAAAACGTTGCAACACCTCAATTGCCTGTTCTAATAAATGAAGTACCTTTTCTCTGTGTTCCTGAGGTTCTAAATAAATCTGCTGCAGCTTCCATTTCTCTTCATCCGGTATCTCCATTTTCATCAAATAACGAATAATCTCCATTGCATCCTCAAATACAACTTCCTCTGAATCAATTTCAATCTCAGCAGAATAATTTAAAAGTCGTTCTCCAAATTCTTTATTGTAGGTTTTCTCATCCATCCCAGATAACCATTCCTGCAATTTCTGAATTGTGGAATATTTGCTAGTGTTAGATTTATCCCACAGAAGCACTATCTCACCTACGTTATATCCTTCATCCTTTGCTTTTCCGAAGTAAAAGGTAAGTTCCTCCTGATAATTCTTCATCTGCTCTCTCATGACAGCTTCAATACGAAGCAACAGGCCAAATTTTTTCTCAGCTGTTTCTAAAGAAGCGTGATATTTTTTCTGCAGTGATTTCTTTAATTCCTCATAGTCTTCATTTTTTCCCATATGAAGCAGAAGACTCATTGCCTCTCTCATGTAATCAACCTTGTCGTTAATAATCTGTTTATTCACGTAACAACATCCTCCCAGATGCAGCCTCATTCTCTTTTATTCGAATTTCACTTTTCTGACTGCAATATATACAAAGATTATACCACATAACGCTGCACTTACGACAAGAATTTGTGCAACATTAAATTTCAATGTCAATGCACTTACAAGAAAGGATGCCACCGGTGTTGCTGCTGAAGCTCCTGCATTAAAAATAGAACCAACACGGGCAAGATACTCCTGTTTTACGACTTTCATAAACTGTACGTTTAAGCTTGCCATAAAAATGCTGGCAGATGCACCAATTAAAATAGCAACCAAAATCGTAAGCACATAAATTGCAACAATGGATTCCTGTAAATAAGTTCCCAATGTTAAAAGATAAAATCCTGCTCCGATACCAATGCCACTTCCAACTAATATGCTTCTAACAGAAACCTTTTCGCTGATAAAAGGAAACAGGAAAGAACCAATTCCCATACAAACAATCATAGCAATTCCAAATACACTTAAAAACTCTGCATCCTGACCTAAGATTTCACATATAATCGGACTCTGCAGTGAACTAAAAGGAACAATTACCGCATTTACAACAACTCCCATCAGGCAGAAATTACGAATCACTTCTTCATTTTTTAAATAAGAAAGACCGTCTTTTAAGGTGTTAAAATATTCTGTTGCTTCTAATTTTTTCTTCTGTAATAACTCTTCTTTTAAATTTAAGAATGAAAGTACAATTGCTGACCCAAAGAAAGTTACTGCATCAATAAAAATGGCTGTTCCGATACCAAATACACCTATAATAATACCACCTGCTGCCATTCCAACGAGTTCCATCACCGTACTGACCGTAGAGTTTAATGACGTTCCAAATGCAAAATATTCTTCGTCTAAAATCTTTGGAATGACACACATTCCAGCCGGAATACGAAACGCTTCTACTGTTGATATAATGAGTGTAAACAATACAAGTACCAGTGGTGTTACATTCTCCGTGATGTATAACGCCGCCAAAGCTGCAACTACAATTCCTCGAATCACATCTGTCATTACCATTAATCGTTTCTTATTCATACCTTCTACCAATGCCCCTGCAAATGGCTGTACAAGAATACTTGGCAGCTGATTCACTGCAAAAACAATGGCAGACCATGCTGCACTTCCTGTCACCTGATAGACCAGCCAGGTAAATGCTAATTCATCCACCGAATCTCCAAATCTGCTGATAATACTTGCAAGGATAACCTTTAAGTATTCCTTCTGCTTTAGAACATCCTTATAACCAATCTTCTTCTCCTCACGGTTTTCCGGTTCTTGATTCACAACCGCACTTTCCATTGTCTGAATTGTTTCTTCCATTTTTTTATCCTCCTTGACACATTTTGTTTTATCTTCTTCATTATTATCAAATCACTCATTAGATATTTATCTAACTTTTGATTAAAGTATAACTGAACATTAGATGTGTGTCAAGCAATATTTTAGATTTTTTTCTAAACAGCATTTTATGTACATCTAATATGTTTGAGAAATTATAATGTACACGGTATTTCCTATAGCGCAAAAATGACGTACCGGAACAAAAATATTCCGATACGTCATCCTGTTTTTGTTTTTTTATTTTAATTGTTATCTTAAATTATTTGTTTTTATCCTTCGATTCCAATTACTTTATAATCCTGATCTTCAACTGTTTTTGTAAGAACTTCATCAGAAACCTCTGCTGTTAAAGTAAGTACTGCTGTACCTTTTTCATGGCTTACCTGTGCCTCCGCAACTCCTTCAAGTGCCTCTAAGCATTTCTTTACTCTTGCCTCACAGTGTCCACACATCATCCCTTCGATTTTCATTGTTTTTGTCATGTTTGTATTCTCCTTTTCCTCATTTTTATTATCTAAGACTTCTGCTGCTTTCCAGTCTGCCGTCTTTGATTTTCTCTTTTTATCATGCTTTGTATCATAAATCTTAAACAGATTTAATCTCAGCGCATTTGTTACCACACAAAAACTTGATAAGCTCATTGCAGCCGCTCCGAACATCGGATTTAACTGCCAGCCAAAAAACGGAATCCATACCCCCGCCGCCAGCGGAATCCCAATGATATTATAAAAGAACGCCCAGAATAGATTCTCATGAATATTCTTTAATGTCGCCCGGCTTAAACGGATTGCCCCAGGCACGTCCGATAATTTGCTCTTCATTAACACAACATCTGCCGCATCAATTGCTATATCTGTTCCTGCCCCAATTGCAATACCAATATCTGCTCTCGTAAGTGCCGGAGCATCATTGATGCCGTCTCCTACCATTGCAACCTTGCCCTTTTCTTTGAGCTTACGGATAACCGCTTCTTTTCCATCCGGGAGTACTCCTGCAATTACCTCATCTACACCGGAGTATGCACCGATTGCCTTTGCCGTTCTCTCATTATCTCCAGTCAGCATGACTACATGAATTCCCATATTCTGTAACTCACGTACTGCCTGTGGGCTGTCCTCTTTTATGGTATCTGCAACTGCAATTACTCCAAGAAGCTGATCTGCTTTTGCAAAGAATAATGGTGTTTTTCCTTCTTCGGAAAGCTGCTTGGCTTTTTGCAGCATTTGCTTTTCTATAGCAAGCTGCCCGGAAATAAATTTTTGACTTCCGCCAAATAATTTTTCTCCCTCTAAGACTGCCGACAAACCATTTCCCGGTAGGGCTGTAAAATCATTAACTTCGCTTAAAATAAGCTGTTTTTCTTTTGCTTTTTCAATAATTGCTCTTGCAAGAGGATGCTCACTTTTTTGTTCTAATGCATATGCAAATGTCAAAAGCTCTTTTTCCGAGATACCCCCTACAGGTATCACATCTGTTACCTTGGGTTCTCCACTTGTGATTGTTCCTGTTTTATCTAAAGCAACAATCTGAATTTTTCCGGTTTCTTCTAATGAAACAGCTGTCTTAAACATTATTCCATGCTTTGCACCCATTCCACTTCCGACCATAATTGCAACCGGTGTTGCAAGCCCTAAGGCACATGGACAGCTGATAACTAATACGGAAATTCCTCTTGCCAATGCAAACCCAATACTTTCCCCGGCTAAAAGCCATGCAAGGGTTGTAAGTACCGCGATTGAAATAACTGTCGGAACAAAAACGCCTGACACCCTGTCTGCTGTCTTTGCAATTGGAGCTTTTGTTGCCGCCGCATCGCTTACCATCTGAATAATCTGGGATAAGGTGGTATCCTCACCTACCCTTGTTGCTTCGCAACGTAAATATCCTGACTGATTAATGGTTGCCGCAGAGACTATATCGCCCTCAGCTTTATCTACCGGTATACTCTCTCCTGTTAACGCAGCTTCGTTAACCGCACTGTTTCCTACTATAATAACTCCATCTACCGGAATATTTTCTCCCGGTCTTACAACAAAAATGTCCCCTTTTTTGACCTGTTCGATGGAAACCTCTGTTTCCACACCATCCTGCAAAATCACTGCTGTTTTTGGTGCAAGCTTCATCAGACCTTTTAGGGCATCTGTTGTTTTTCCTTTGGAGCGCGCCTCTAACATTTTTCCAACCGTAATCAATGTCAGAATCATTGCCGCAGATTCAAAGTAAAACTCATGCATATACGACATGGCAGCTTCCATATCCCCTTTTACCTGCGCATCTGTCATTGCAAATAATGCGTAGGTGCTGTACACAAAAGATGCTCCCGAACCCAATGCCACAAGGGTGTCCATATTTGGCGCACCATGCAAAAGGCTCTTAAAACCGCTGATAAAAAACTTCTGATTTATTACCATAACGACAACTGTCAAAAGCAATTGTAGCAAGCCCATAGCCAGACGATTTTCTGCAAAGAAGGCAGGAACCTTCCATCCCCACATCATATGTCCCATGGAAAAATACATCAGTACCAGTAAAAATCCAAGGGAATATAACAGTCTCCTTTTTAAAATCGGAGTTTCTTTATCCTTAAGCATATCCTCTGCCTCTGAAAAAGTACCTCCCGTATTTTTGCTGTTTAAAGCCGTATGATTTGCACCACCTTTTACCGACGCGCCATAGCCTGCCGCTTCTACAGCTGCTATAATTGCCGCCTCATCTGCCGTTCCCTCTACGCCCATAGAATTTGTTAAAAGGCTGACTGAACAGGATTCCACACCGGAAACCTTAGAAACGGCTTTCTCCACTCGGGAACTGCAGGCGGCACAGCTCATTCCTGTTACATTATACTGTTTCATTCTTTTGTCCTTTCTTACATATTTTCAATAATTCTTTCAATTACTTCATTAGCTTTTGCAGGGTATTTACTAATTCATCAATTGTCTCTTCCTTGCCATCTCTGATATCCTGCGCTACACAGGTTCGGATATGATTCGCAAGCAGCTCCTTTGTAAAACCATTTAACGCTGCACTTGCCGCCGCAACCTGCACTAAAATATCAGTACAGTAGGCATCCTTTTCCACCATGCCGCGGATTCCGCGAATCTGCCCCTCTAAACGATTTAAACGGTGGATTAAACTTTTATATTCCGCTTCGGAACGTTCCTTTGTTTTGTGACAGCAGCAGTCTTCCTTATCGTTGCCTTCTGTGGCACTGTTACTTTCTAACTTTTCATTATTTTCTATTTTTTTCTTCTCATTCATACCTTTATTCTTTCCACTTTCAGATTTTTCGCTCCAACCATTTTACTTCTCCGCCACTTTAATTATTATCTGTTTGTCTTCTTCTCTGCTTTTATTTTATGACATTTATTTCTTTGTCTGCATTATATACCCCCAAGGGGTATGTTGCAAGATATGTTATTGATAATATTTTATAAAAAATTATACTTTTAAACCTAAAGTAAAAACCTCTATGAAAAGATTATTACTTCTCATAGAGGTCTTGTTTCTGTTGCTATTTTACTTTTTATTCAAACTTTTTTCCGTCAATAAATTATTAAAAAATAATCCCTAATACTTTTAGTAGCACTCCGGTCTGCGGTCACGAAACAGCCCCCAGGACAAACGGTCTTTTTCCATTTCTGTCAGGTCAAATTCTGCTGTAATCACTGTTTCTTCCCCGCGTCCTGCCTGCACCAGCAATTCGCCTGTATTATCTGTGATAAAAGAAGAACCATAAAAGGTCAAGGCAGATTTCTGACCGCCATTTTCTTCGCAAGGCACAACCTCTTCTGTGCCAACTCTGTTTGCCGCAACAACAGGCATTAAATTGCAGGCTGCGTGTCCTTGCATACAACGTCTCCAATGGGGCATACTGTCGCATTCTAAAATCGGTTCGCTTCCAATAGCCGTTGGATAAAATAAAATTTCTGCCCCCTTTGTTGCCATGCCTCTTGCAGTCTCAGGAAACCACTGATCCCAGCAGATGCCCACACCGATTTTGGCATATGCTGTTTCAAATACTTTAAACCCGGTATCCCCCGGTGTAAAATAAAATTTTTCCTGATAATAGTGATCATCCGGGATATGTGTTTTCCGATAAAGACCGAGATTTGTTCCGTCTGCATCAATAATTGCCACCGAATTAAACAGACGATTTACATCTCTTTCATAAAAGCTGACAGGAATCACCACGGACAATTCCTTTGCCAATTTCTGAAAATGAAGTACTGCATCATTTTCTGAAACACTTTTTGCAAAGGAGTAATACTCATAGCGTCTTTCCTGACAAAAATACTGACGTTCAAATAATTCCGGAAGCAAAATAATCTGTGCTCCCTTTTCTGCCGCTTCACGCACCATTTTATCAGCTTTTTTTATATTTTCTTCTACACTATGGCTGCATTTCATCTGCACTGCCGCCACGATAACTTTTCTGTTTTCGCTCATGATACTCCTCTTATTTCCATAATGTTTTCTTGCAGACATCTTTCATTTTAGCTTTCTGTCTGTTTATCTGTTTCTCCCGGACAGTCTTTTTCATAGCCGCCCGCTCTGGATATTATTTACTTTCCAGCTGGAATCTGCTGGGTAATGCAGTGAATATTTCCTCCGCCAATAATAATTTCCCTTGCAGCAATCGGAACAATTTTCCGCTGGGGAAAAGCATTCTGCAACACTTCCACAGCCTTGCTGTCGTGTTCATCACCGAACTGTGGCACTAACACCACCTGATTTCCAATATAAAAATTTACATAGCTTGCAGCAAGACGCTCTCCAAGCTCGCGTATATCCTCGCCTTCCTCAAACACATATCCCTCTAAATCCTCTTCCTTAATACATACCGGATTCTTTGGAACCAAAAGCTTATGCACCTTAAAAGTTCTTCCCTTTGCATCTGTTTCCTGCGTCAACGTCTTAAGACAGGATGCAGATAATTCGTACTGCGGGTCATTTTCATCCTCTGTCCACGCTAATACCACTTCACCCGGTCTGACAAAGGCACAGACATTGTCTACATGTTCATTTGTTTCATCCTGATAGATGCCTCGCTTTAACCAGATTATCTTTTCTGCTCCAAGATATGTTTTTAATTTTTCCTCAATCTCTTCTTTAGAAAGTTCCGGGTTTCTTCCCTTACTTAGAAGACACGCTTCTGTCACTATCACAGTCCCTTCGCCATCCGAATGAATAGAACCGCCCTCTAAAACAAATGGCGTAGCATCATAATAATCATATCCGGTCTGATTACAGAATTCTGCTGCCACCTTATCATCCTTTTCCCAATTCTGATATAGTCCGTCAAAAGTGCCTCCCCATGCATTAAAACTCCAGTTAATTCCGCGAACCTCTTTTCCATTGGTCACAAAGGTCGGTCCAACATCCCTTGCCCATGCATCATCTGTTTCGATTCTTAAAAGAATCACATTTTTTGAAAGCAGTTCTTTTGCAGAAGTCTCTGTTTCCTTATCCACAAGCATATATACCTTTTCATACTCGGAGAGGGTATTCGCAAGTTTGGCAAATACCTCCCTTGCTGCTTTCGCTTCATACGGCCAGGAACCCGGTCGCTTTGGCCAGATAAAAATACAGCCCTCCTGTGCTTCGAATTCCCCCGGCATATAAAAACCGTCCTCCCGGGGTGTCCTACCTGATATTTTCATATAATTACCTTATCTTCCTAAACATCATTTAATATTTTATTCAATCTACGCACTTACATCCAGAACTTTTGTTTGTTGCAATCGATTAAGTGCTCCATACTCGGTAGGCGGTTAGCGATTTAAGACAAACGATTCTTAAAATCCTCGTATCCAAAATGTCTTATCACTTTACACTCGCCATTTTTATCCATCACAGCAATATCCGGCAGTGGAATTCCATTAAAGGTATTGTTTTTAACCATAGAATAAATCGCCATATCTTCAAAGTAAAGTCTGTCACCGGTTTTCATTTCTTTATCAAAGGAATAATCTCCAATAATATCCCCGGCAAGGCAGGTAAAAGATGATAAACGATAATTATATTCTTTCTCCTCTGCTTCCCCGGAATCTTTCAGTGGCGGACGATACGGCATTTCCAACACATCCGGCATATGACACGCCGCTGAAGCATCTAAAATGAGTGTTGAAATGCCATTTTTTACAACATCCAAAACCGTTGTTGCAAGATATCCCGCATTTAATGCAACCGCCTCTCCCGGCTCTAAATAGATTTCCAAATTATATTTTTCTTTCATGCGAAGAATGCACTTTTTCAAACGTTCCAAGTCATAATCCGCTCGTGTAATGTGATGCCCTCCGCCAAAATTCAGCCACTTCATCTGATACAGATATTTTCCGAATTTCTCTTCCACAGCATCCAATGTCTTTTCTAAATCGTCAGAATTCTGTTCACACAATGTATGAAAATGAAATCCTTCAATATGCGGAAGCAAGTCCTCTCTGAAATGTTCTATCGTTACACCAAGTCTTGAACCCGGTGCACATGGGTCATAAATTGCATGGTCACCCTGAGTGGAACATTCCGGGTTAATGCGGATGCCAAGACTAACCCCTTTACAGCAGTCCTTGTATTTTTCCAACTGGGAAAAGGAGTTAAATACGATATGATCGCAGATTTGTACCAGCTCTTCCATATCCTCTTCCTTATAAGCCGGTGAAAATACATGATTTTCCTTTTTCATTTCTTCATATCCAAGGCGCGCCTCATATAAACCGCTGGCGGTAGTTCCGCTGATATAGGAACCAATCAACGGATATTCGCAAAAACCCGAAAAACATTTCTGTGCCAGCAGAATTTTACAGCCTGTCTCATCCTCTACGCTCTTTAATATTTCCAGATTTTTGATTAGCTGCCCTTCATCAATTATATAGCAGGGGGTTTTTAATTCCTCTAATTTCATGTTCCATCTCCACACGTTAGAAAACTTTAAAATATATATTACTCAACAATTACAGGATTCTCTTCTACTACCCATGGAAGTCCCCATTTGTTTAACGCTTCCATAAATGGGTCCGGGTCAAACTCTTCTACGTTAAATACACCCGGCTGTTTCCATAAGCCTTTTACCACCATCATGGTTCCAATCATTGCCGGAACACCTGTTGTGTAAGAAATTGCCTGTGAACCAACCTCTTTATAGCATTCCTGATGGTCACATACGTTGTAAATGTAGATGGTCTTTTCTTTTCCATCTTTGACACCGGTAAAAATACAACCGATGTTTGTTTTTCCAACGGTTCTTGGACCAAGGCTTGCCGGATCCGGTAATAATGCTTTTAAGAACTGAATTGGGACGATTTCTTTTCCATCAAAATTAATTGGCGTGGTAGAAAGCATTCCTACATTTTCCAAACAGTTCATATGTGTTAGATAACTCTGTCCAAAGGTCATAAAGAAACGGATTCTTTTGATTCCCGGAATATTTTTTGCAAGGGATTCAATTTCTTCATGGTGGAGTAAGTACATATCCTTCATTCCAACCTCCGGGAAATCGTATTCACGTTTGATTGACATTGCATCTACTTCTACCCAATGACCATCTTCCCAGTAAGAGCCCGGTGCAGATACTTCACGAAGGTTGATTTCCGGGTTAAAATTGGTAGCAAATGGATAACCGTGGTCACCACCATTACAGTCTAAAATATCAATATAATGAATTTCATCAAAATAATGCTTTAATGCATATGCAGAGTATACACTGGTTACACCAGGGTCAAAACCACTTCCAAGAAGTGCTGTAATTCCGGCTTCTTTGAATTTTTCCCGGTATGCCCACTGCCATGAATAATCAAAATACGCAGAGAATCCTTCTTTTTTGCAACGGGCTTCATAAATAGCTCTCCACTGTGGGTCATCTGTATTTTCTGCTTCATAGTTTGCAGTGTCGATATAATCAACACCTGTTGCAAGACAAGCATCCATAATGGTTAAATCCTGATATGGAAGAGCTACGTTTAATACTGCATCCGGCTGATATTCTTTGATTAACGCGATTAATTCTTCTACATTATCTGCATCTACCTGAGCAGTGGTAATATTTGTTTTTGTTGTCCCCTGTAATTTTTCTTTTACAGCATCACATTTTGCCTTTGTACGGCTGGCAATCATAATTTCTGTGAAAACTTCACTGTTCTGACAGCATTTTGCAATTGCTACTGAAGCAACACCGCCACATCCGATAATCATAACTTTACTCATTTTTTCCTCTTTTCTGCGCATCTATGTATTCTTTTTCTCCGGCAGTACTTTCATATGCGCCCGATAAGCCTGCCCGTTTGTAAGCCTATAACTTCTATTTTCACAATCTTTGCTACTTCATTTCTCAGATTCTGCTTTTATAACGTCTGTTTTTCGAATTTGTCTTCTTCTTCCTCAAGCATTTCCTCTACATATTTCGGCAGCATAAATGCACCTTTGTGCAGATTCGTTGTATAATACTTAGTTTTAATTTTTAACTTCTTCCATTCCTTTGGCGAAAAATCTTCGATTGGATGATATTTCTTAGAAGCAAATCCAAACAGCCAGTAGCCCGAGGAACAGGTCGGAATATGTGCCTGATACACGCGGCTGATTGGAAAGGCTTTAAAAGCCTTACGGTGCATTTTTACACATTCGCTCTTATCTTCTCCATAAAAAGGACTTCCATGCTGATATACCATAATTCCGTCCTCACGTAGTGCCTTGTAGCAGCTTCCATAAAATTCCTTCGTAAAAAGACCTTCCGTATGTCCAAAGGGGTCAGTTGCATCATTAATAATCAAATCATATTCCTCTGTTTTGTTTCTTAGGAAACGAAGTCCATCCTGATAATAAATATTTACCCGCTTGTCTTCTAAGCCTTTAGCAAGCTCCGGGAAATGCTCCCTACAGACCTCCACTAACGTCTCGTCCGGCTCTACCACATCGATTTTTTCAATGGAATCGTACTGTGTCAGTTCCTTTGCCACACCGCCGTCACCGCCACCGATAATAAGCACGTGACGCACCTTTGGGTGCACTGCCATAGGCACATGAGTTACCATTTCATCATAGATAAATTCGTCTTTTTCCGAAAAAAGAATCTCGCCATCTAAGGCAATAAATTTTCCAAATTCCACCGACTCCATGACATCAATTCGCTGGCAATCGCTGTTTCCACTAAACAACTGCTTTTCTATTCTTAAATCGAGCTTCACATTTGTTGTGTGATACTCGGAAAACCACATTTCCATATGTGTTCCTCCTTATGTTTGTTAAGAGAATTTCGCTTATAAGCTCCCTTTGTTATGACACTGTCACACAGTAACCGCTACATTTTGCACGTTATGCATGAAGTACAGCTTTTTATTATCAGAAGATAACTTCTAAGCTTCCAGCACCATCAAATGTTCTACCTCCGGGTCTTCTGTTCCCTGCATGGAACAGCCCTTTTCCTTGGCATAAATAATGTACTCAATTATTTCCTCAGTAATCTGCTCTCCCGGTGCTAAGATTGGAATTCCCGGTGGGTAACACATTACAAATTCCCCGGAAATGCAATCCTTTGTCTCTCTGATTGGCAGCGATTTTTTTTCTGCATAAAAGGCTTCCTGTGGAGATTTCACAACCTTTGGTGCAATATATTCCCCGGATAAAAGACCTGTTCTGTCCTTCTTGTATAGCCTTGCAATATCCGCAAGTGCTCCTACCAATCGCTCAATATCCTGGGTTCTGTCACCAATAGAAATATAAGCTAAAATATTACAGATATCTCCAAATTCAATCTGAATATCATACTCGTCACGAAGCAGGTCGTATACTTCGATTCCGGCAAGTCCAATCCCAAGAGTATAAATAGAAAGCTTTGTCACATCATAATCAAAAATGCTGGTGTGATTTACCAAATCTTTTCCATAAGCGTAATAACCGCCAATATTATTAATTTCGTTTCTTGCATATTCTGCCATCTGTGACACCTTCGCAAAGGATTCCTCTCCCCGCAGTGCAAGGTTTCTTCTTGAAATATCAAGACTTGACAACAACAGATACGACGCACTTGTGGTCTGCGTCAGATTGATAATCTGTCTGACATAATCTGCATTTACACCTTTATTTGTCAGAAGAATCGAGCTTTGTGTCAAGCTTCCACCTGACTTGTGCATGGAAATCGCAGACATATCTGCTCCTGCATCCATTGCAGCAATTGGAAGATTTTTTCCAAAATATAAGTGTGTTCCATGAGCTTCATCCGCTAACACCTTCATACCATGCAGATGTGCCAGTTTTACAATCGACTGAATGTCCGAACAAATTCCATAATAAGTAGGATTGTTTACCAGTACCGCTACCGCATCCGGGTTTTCTTTAATCGCCTGCTCTACGCATGGCACTTCCATTCCTAAAGAAATTCCAAGGGTTGGATTCACCTCCGGATTCACGTAAACCGGAATCGCTCCACAAAGCACGAGAGCGTTAATTGCACTTTTATGTACGTTACGTGGCATAATGATTTTATCGCCTCTTTTACAAGCAGATAAAATCATACTTTGCACTGCTGATGTTGTTCCACCCACCATCAAAAATGCATTTTCTGCATGAAAGGCTTCTGCCGTCAACCGCTCCGCTTCTCTGATAACCGAAATCGGATGACAAAGATTATCCAATGGCTTCATGGAATTTACGTCGATTCCCACGCACTTATCCCCAAGTAATTCCACTAATTCCGGATTTCCTCTTCCTCTCTTATGCCCCGGCACATCGAATGGCACGACACGCTGACGTCTGAATTTTTCTAATGCCTCATAAATCGGAGCTCTTTTTTGTTCTTCTCTGTCCATCTTCTCTTCCTCTAATCCCTTTTTTCCATCCTGCAAAAATATTGCCAAATATAAAAGAATCTTGCTTATGAGATTCTCGCGCTAACGCCCGGTCACACAGTGACATCTACCATTCACGCATTATGAGCACTTTCTTATAATATAAAAAGCAGGTGACTGCAAAACTGCAATCACCTGCGAATATGTCAATTATTATTTCTTCTGAGTAGTATGTTCTAATATGCTCATTCTGTTTCCGACTCTCAATACTGATATCTCTTTTTCAGAAATCTACGCCATCTATGTCTTACTTAAGAACCTACTGCTCCCATTTGGGATAACATGAAATTAAATCTACCAGCTTCGACATAAACAGCTGCAAATATACTGTCACTCTTATTGACCGTTTCACAAGATGATGTGCATTTCGCACTGATTATAAAGTAATCAACTTATAAAATTTGAGCTTCTAACTCAATCAATAATGTGGGGTCAACCCACCCGGCAACCGACCCGCCTGTCCGTTAGGCTGCCTCCCTTTGGAGTGGTCGTACATTTGCATGAAAAAAAAGATATTCAGTTTTTCATACGTTAAGAGATTAACACACTAAAATCTAACTGTCAACAAGGACTTTTGTACTAAATTTCAAAGAATATTTTAGTATCAATTTTGATACTTTTTCATGTTATAAGAAAGTGCTCATATGTAGTGTACGTCAGATGAAAACGCAAAGCGTTTTCGGAAGTGTCGCGCGGCGACGCTTTTTTACAAATTTGCTATAATAGCACCAGGTGCTACCATAACGGTAGGCGGTTAGTCTTCTGCATAACCACTTTTCAGTATTCTCCAACTGTTAAAGTGAAAAAGAAGCTACCGCATACGCGATAGCTTCAAGTGCATTAATTATATTTTCTTTTTCTTGCTGCTTCAGATTTCTTTTTACGTCTTACGCTTGGTTTCTCGTAATGTTCTCTCTTACGAATTTCCTGCTGGATACCTGCTTTTGCGCAGTTTCTCTTGAAACGACGTAAAGCGCTATCTAAAGTCTCGTTCTCTTTTACAATTACACTAGACATTATCTCACACCTAACCTCCCTCCAGTTGCGTATTGTGCGTATTCAACTGTAAGGTATTATTTTTGCACTAGACTATATTATAGCAGAAAAATTTATTTCGTCAACCACTTTTGCTAAATTTTAATAATTTTAACAAATTATATTTTCTCTATCTAGCATCAGTATTGATTTTTTTCAAAAATACAATCTGCACCTTGATTTTCAATATCGTCTACCCAATATAACATACCATCATCGCCCATATAAATAAGACCAGTACCATCTGTATATGCATATGTCTCCTGCACTTCTCCAGTTTCTAAATAATATTCCTCTATCCGACTTCCAGAATATACAATTCCACCTAAAGTACTGTCATAAGTTCCCCAAAATAGCCAATGTGTATTTTCCCAGGCACTACTACTCCAGTTAATGTCAATCTGATAATAAATCCCATCCGACTGAATCGACATATAACATCTCTGACTATAGATATCTCCCCATTCACCACAATATTCAGCAGAATGATTTTCTATTACAAGATGTCCCGTCTCGTCAATAATAATAAAGTTAAAGCCTTCCCCCCTCTTCCAAGCATCAAACTGCTCTTTAAAATATGTATCCAACTCCTCACCTTCTAAATCTGGCGGATCACTAAACGAGCAAATCAATTCTATAAATTCTGGCAGCAGTTCATAGTCATTCTCACTCAGCATCGCTCCGCTCTCTGTTGCTGTATTTTCTGTCTCAGCATTTACTGCCTCTGTACTTTCTGTTGAAACGGAATCATTTGTAAAAACTGCTTCTAGCAATGCCAACAAAGTAAGATTATTCTGTGGCACATCATTAAAAGAAAGATATGTTGCTTCAAAAGTTCCTGCCTCATTATCCAAGGTAAACTGAATAAGGGCTTTTACCTCAACATCATGGTACGTACAGTATCCCGTAAACTCAACAACGTCAACATTTTCTTCCACATAATCAGGCTCTCCGTCTCCATCATCATCTGGACCTTTTTGAGTTCCCTGAAAATATTTCCATGTTGGGGAACCAAAGAAATTATCAAATGCTTCTCCATATGTTATTCCCGGATATGCACTGCTTGTACCTCCTTTGACACCTAAAACGTTTTCATCTTCTGCCTGCACAACATTCGTTATCTGGTCTGTAACATCACTCTCATTACACCCTGTCATCAATAGGCATAATAATGCAAGCATCATGCATTCTACTATTTTTTTCCTCATATGCACTCTCCCTTTTACTAAATAAATAAAAATAACAAAACTACTAAAGCTGCAATTACAGACATTACCAAACCACCGATTGCTAATCCATGCTTCACATTTTTATTACATATTGCCATAATACCAAAAATGATACCTAGAATTTCCGGAACAAATAAACATCCAAAGGTACAAATTGATACTATTCCTAAAACAAACGAAGCGATTCCCATACCAGAATTTTTCATTTGAGTTGCTGATGCTGACTGACTTACTATATTCTGCTGCAAATTATTTTGAACAGATTGAACGCCATTCACCCCAAATGTCTGTAAAACAGTTTGTTGAATTCCACATTCATCACAAAAAACTGCTCCATCCTCTAATTCTGCACCACAATTAACACATTTCTTACTCATTTGTCATTCTCCTTTATATTATTTTTCTTCCGCAACTTGAACAAAACTTTTTTCCTGTTTTAACTAAATTATTACAATCAGGACACCTTGTTCCTTGCCACATCTCTTTAACATTTGATATGTTTTCTTTCACATTTTCTGTTAATTCAATTTTCTGTTCGTCTAAATCACTTGATAAACTATTCCCACACGAGGAACAAAACTTTTTTCCAATCATAACTATTTTTTTACAGTTCGGACACATTTCTGTTTCCACGAATTCTCCATCTTCTTTTGCCATCCGCTTGCATACTGGACATATTTTTTCTCCAGTCAAAAGATGTGTTCCGCATTTACATATCATGCTGCCATTCAGAATTCTAAATAGTTGAAATCTGCTTTGGGGGAATAAATTATTAACCAGTATCACTAACTCATTTATCATCTTACCAATTGTAATTTGCTCTTCCTCGGTTCTATTTTTTGATTTCAGAGCAAATTTGACCGATTCCTGCTCACAAACAGAAACTACAAATTCATTTTTACCCAAATATTTAATTCCAGCTATCTTTTCTATCGGATAAAAACGACTCTCATTAGAAAGAATACCTTTTGAATAAATTCTTAAGAAATAATTCGTTAGCACTAACCCTGATTTGCCATTAGAAGAATTATCCAATAATATCAGTGGTGTTTCTTCATCTGCCATACCTGTAACAGTACGCACCATAGCTTCTTTCTGTTGAAATATACCTATGTAATTCGGAATATCCACCCATCCGGCATTTGTGATATCCTCACCTAATGTATGTCTGACAAGTGTATCCAAATTTTCATAAATTTTATCTGGTTTACGCAGATTACATTCTGCTTCGAATATTGATTGCAAACCGTTCCTAAATTCATTTGTCACATAACCAATAGCTTTCACATTTTCAAATGTTCCACTATCAAATATGTTTTTCCCTTTCAAAAAATGGTAAAAACTTGCAAAATCCTTTCTAACATTTTCTGCCAAATCTCTTGATTCATATATAACCCCTTTGACAGTTCTTAATTCAATATCAATATCTGTCAAAAGCTTTTTGCATTTTTCAATCTTTGATATTGTATCTTCCGATATACCATGATCATTACAGTATTGAATCAAGCTATCACGAGTAGCTATTATTTGCTTTTCACATTGAATCGCAGCCTCTTTTTTATCTATAGCATTTTCATATAAATTACAATTCTTAGAAAACAAGTCATTTCCATATTCTTCTGCTAAACTTTTTATGCGCTGCTCTAATGTGCCACCAAAATATGATGACATTTTCCGAAGACCACCATTTTGGTCTCCATAATCCTTCCATATTACATCATATATCTCAAAAGCATACGGATTTAAGGACAACGCTTCTATAATCTGTGCTTTTTTCTGTTCAACTGGGATTCTTCCCTGTTGATAATTTTTTAATATAGCTGCTGCCCGTTCACTTTCAGTAACCGTCACATACTTGCACTTTATTCCAGCTTCTCTTTCCAAAGCGGCTCTTATACCATTTCTCACATTATATGTACTTTTGAGGATTGCTTCTCTTAAGGGTGCTTTAGAGTATTTATATACAGCTGCCATATTGGAACTGGCCGCAATACCAGATCCCATATTTCCAACTGCATTTCCCAAAGAATGTACCATTCCAGTAGTTGCATTTATCATTCCTGCTGTAGCCATTCCTTTTATCGCTCCACCCAAACCAAAACCTCCGCCAACGACACGCCCTCTACTTGCTTTTCTTGCTTTCCTATAAGCACTTTCCTGCTCTTTTTGTTCTTCAATTTCCTCTATTTTTTCTATCATTATATCCAGAGCGTTGTAAAAATCATCTGCATATCCATTGAGATATTTATCAATAAAAATCCGTTCATCTAATGAATATACCCCCTGTGCATTCAGCATTTCTACGCCTCTCTTAACCATTGGCTGTGTTACTTTCCATAATATATCTGAAGCGTTCCTATATACACTCTTGCAGTCATATTGTGATGAATACCAGCCATCAAACATTTTTTCAACCTGATTAATATATTCTGCTGTGTTTTTTTTCACATATCGTTCATTTTCTACCATTGTAGAAACAGTCACTATATCACCAGAAATATTATATTCCGTCATAACTCATCCTCCTAACACATTTTTCCGTTGAAATCAAAGGATGTTATAGAATATTACTTCTTTCTTCATAAAACACCTTATTATTTCATAAATTATACATATTATACTCAATATATTAAGTATAGTCAACAAATTAAGTATGGTAATCTCATGTATGGAGGCTTTATACTTATGATTTCTTATCAACCTTTTTATGATACATTAGCAAAAAAGGACATCACCATTTACCAGCTCATTTTTAAACATGGTATGTCCGCCAATACATTTCAACGTATAAAAAACGGGAAAGCCATTACAACAGATACACTTGATACATTATGTTTTATTCTTGACTGCGAAGTAGAAGACATTTTGAAGCATGATAAAACGCAATAAAAAAATCTTTGCACCTCATTGGTACAAAGATTTTTTATTGCGTTTTTCTTCTTACTGAATCTGTCCCTCTAATGCCACTTTTGCTTCTGCAATTGCATCCGGGATACCGGCAGGGTTCTTACCACCGGCCTGTGCCATATTTGGACGACCGCCGCCGCCACCGCCGACTTTTCCTGCAATGGCTTTGATTAAGTTACCTGCATGTGCTCCCTGCTTCATAGCAGCGTCTGTAGCCATGGCAACTAAATTTACCTTGCCGTCAGATGCAGATGCAAGAACAACCACACCTTCGCCTAATTTTTCTTTTAACTGGTCTCCTAAATCGCGAAGTCCGTTCATATCAACACCATCTACGCTGGCAGATAATAATTTCACACCTTTTACTTCCGTCACCTGATCCATAACATCACCTAAAGCTTCTTTTGCAGCCTTGCTCTTTAAGGATTCAAGCTCACTGGAAAGGGATTTCATTTCTGCCATCATATGGTTAATCTTTTCAACTAATGTTGCCGGAGTGGCCTTTGCAGCCTTTGCAGCTTCTTCTAATTCTTTCTCAATGTTCTGATAGTATGCAAATACGTTCTCGCCTGTTAAAGCTTCGATACGACGTACACCGGCAGCCACACCACTTTCAGATACAATCTTAAAGGCTGTGATTTCTGCTGTATTTTTCACGTGAGTACCACCACATAATTCCTTTGAGAAGTCTCCCATGGAAACCACGCGAACGCTTTCGCCGTATTTCTCTCCAAATAATGCCATAGCACCGGATTTTTTCGCTTCATCAACAGTCATAACATCTGTGACAACCGGGATGCTTTCAGCGATTTTCGCATTTACCATTGCTTCTACTTTTACAAGCTCTTCTGCTGTCATTGCCTGGAAATGAGAAAAGTCAAAACGGGTTCTCTCGCTGTCCTGGAAAGAACCTGCCTGCTCTACGTGTGTACCGAGTACCTCACGAAGTGCTTTCTGAAGTAAGTGGGTTGCAGAATGGTTTTTACAAGTCTTAGTTCTTAAGGATGTATCTACGATTAATTCAACTGTATCACCGGATTTAATCATGCCATTTACCATCTTACCAACGTGTCCAACCTTACCGCCGGATAATTTAATGGTATCTTCTACCTTAAACTCTCCGTCTGCCGTCTTGATAATACCCTTATCACCCTGCTGGCCGCCCATGGTTGCATAGAATGGTGTTTTTTCAACGATGATTGTTCCTACTTCACCATCAGATAAAGCTTCTACGATTTCTGTATCGCTTGTAAGTACAGACACTTTGGAAGTAAGCTGTAATTTATCATAGCCGTCGAATTCTGTTGTAATTGCAGCATCAATTTCATCATATACCGTTGCATCTGCACCCATGTAGTTTGTCACTTTACGCGCATTACGTGCAGTTGTTCTCTGTACTTCCATTGCCTCCTTAAAGCCTTCTTCGTCGATAGAGAAGCCTTTTTCTTCTAAGATTTCCTGTGTTAAATCCATAGGGAATCCGTAAGTATCATAAAGCTTGAATGCTTCTGCACCTGCTAATACTTTTTCGCCCTTAGCCTGCATCTCTTTTGCCATATCCTCTAAGATAGCAAGTCCCTGGTCGATTGTTTTATTAAACTTCTCTTCTTCCTGTGTTAATACTTTTAAGATAAAGTCTTTCTTTTCTTCTAATTCCGGATAGCCGTCCTTGCTTTCTGCAATAACAGTTAAAGATAACTGTGCAAGGAATGTTCCATCGATACCAAGCATTCTTCCATGGCGTGCTGCACGACGGATGATACGGCGTAATACATAGCCACGGCCTTCGTTAGAAGGCATAATACCATCAGAAACCATAAATGTTGAAGAACGGATATGGTCTGTAATCAGACGGATAGAGATATCGTCAATGGCATCCTTCTGATAGGTTTTGCCGGATAATTCACAAACCTTATCACGGATTGCTTTCATTGTGTCAATGTCAAATACTGAATCTACATCCTGCATAACTACTGCAAGACGCTCTAATCCCATACCTGTATCAATGTTTTTATTTTCAAGTTCTTCGTAATTGCCCTTGCCATCACCATTAAACTGTGTAAATACGTTGTTCCATACTTCCATGAAACGGTCACAGTCACAACCTACTTTACAGTCCGGTTTGCCACAGCCGTATTTTACTCCGCGGTCATAATAAATTTCAGAACATGGACCACAAGGACCTGCACCATGCTCCCAGAAGTTATCACATTCGCCTGTTACCGGGTCACGGTAAAATCTTGTAATTTTCTCTGCAGGAACGCCTACTTCTTTTGTCCAGATATCAAACGCCTCATCATCTTCTCCATAGATAGATGGATAAAGTCTGTCTGCTTCTAAACCTAATACTTCTGTTAAAAATTCCCAAGACCATGCGATAGCTTCATGCTTAAAGTAATCACCGAATGAGAAGTTACCTAACATTTCAAAAAATGTTAAATGTCTTGCTGTCTTACCAACGTTTTCAATATCACCGGTACGGATACATTTCTGACAGGTTGTCACTCTCTTACGAGGTGGAATCTCCTGTCCTGTAAAATATGGCTTTAATGGTGCCATACCTGCATTGATTAATAATAAACTGTTGTCATTATGTGGTACTAATGAAAAACTGTTCATTTTCAAATGATCCTTGCTTTCAAAAAATTCAAGGTACATTCTTCGTAATTCGTTTTCTCCGTAAAACTTACTCACAACTATTTCCTCCAAAAATGCATTTTTGCACAAAGATACCCCTTGGTATGCTTTGTACTTTTTTCTTTATCATATTTAAAACTAAAACAGTGTTATTTCCTTGAAATCATAACTACTGTTCATCTGTCTCTGCCATATCAGAATCTGCCGCATTCTTCGCATCCTTTCGGTCGCGTAACTTCTTGCCCACAAACACGCCCAAAACTGCAAGTCCTGCTAAAAGAATTAAAATAACTGCATACTGCGCAAAAGAAGCAATAAATGTCATAATCTCATCCTGCCTTTCTCGTCTGACAGACATTCCTATTTGCAATGGTTGTCCGTCATTTCATAATTAATTTATTATAGCTCAAATATTGATTTATCGTCAAGTACCTTGCCCTGACAGTCAATACTTTCTTTTAGAAAAAACTTTTTTATATAATCCACTGTCACGCTTACACTTATTCTTCCTGAATATCAAACTCCTGATTCTCATGAGTAATTTCCACCACGCGCTCTTCAAGTTTTTTATCAAAAAGCGTTCTTACATATCTTCCAATTCCTGAATAATCCTGCCACATATGCATTGGGAAAACATATTCCGCTGTGGTATTTTTCAGAAAATAATCAAATCCACTGAACTGTTTTTCCTTCTGTCTCGAATCCATCGGCACAAATGCCAAATTGATATTTTTGTGTGCAATCCGCTTAATCTGAGAACGGTATTCCATCTGCATTTTTCCATTTACAAGACTTCCTGCCCCTTCCCACTGCCAGTCATTCAAATCTCCTGCATGGAAAATTCCGGCTCCATTTGTCTGCACATAAAATGCTACTCCCGCATCCGTGGAACGAAGTGTTTCTACCTGTACATTGTCCGGAAGTTCATACTTCGAACCAGCTGACACATAAGTAATTTTCTCACTAATATCTGCCGGGAAACCATGCTTTGTGAGAAAACGCGATGTCATTTTACAATCCTTTGAAAAAATATAATGTATGTTTGTGTATTTTTCTGCCCATCGAAGCACGTCCATATCAAAATGATCCTGATGCTTATGGCTGGCAAATACATATATTGGCGTATCCGGCTCATATTCCGGAATTACTCCACGAAACTGATATCCACTCACTCTGTCCCCTGCAAACCAGTCAAAAATCATCACTTTATCATCTACTTCTACAAGAAAACAACTGTGATGTATAAATATTACCTGCATCTTAAAGTCTCTCCTTTGTATGCTCTGCTTTTTTCTGTTCTTTATTGTTTTATTCTGCTAACAATTTCATTTGCCTTTGCATAAATTTCTTCCGGCGCAAATCCAATTGAAAACCGGTTGTCCTCGTAAAGAATCTTTCCATTGACCATCGTCATCTTTACATTCTGCTTACTTCCACTGTAAACAAGATTTTTCACAATATGATTTTCCGGCTGCATATTCGGCTGTTTTAAATCTATCATAATAATGTCCGCTTTTTTCCCTACGGAAAGACTGTCACATTCCGGCAGATTCATTGCTTTTGCACCACCGGCTGTTGCCATATATAAAATCTCTTCCGCACCAACACATTCCGCATCGTTTTCACGAAGCTTTGCAAGACCGGAAGTCAAAAACATTTCCCGGAACATATCAAGACAATTATTGCTTGCCGGTCCGTCTGTTCCAATTGCAACATTAATTCTATCATCCACAAATCTTTTTAACGGAAAACTTCCCGATGCCAGTTTTAAGTTAGATGCCGGATTTGTTACCGCAGACATCCCGCGATTCTTAAATATTTCAAAATCTGACTCCTCAAACCAGATGCAGTGATAACCTCCTCCACCATACTGATATAAGCCAAGACTGTCGGTTATCTGGGTTGGCGTCATCCCCCAACGCGCTTTACATTCTTCTACTTCCCGTTTTGTTTCAGAATTGTGCGTCCATACCGGTGCTTTATATTTTTCTGCCAGCTTAGCAAGTCCCTCCATCAGTTCCTTAGAGGTTGTGTATTCTGCATGAAATCCCGGCAGATAATTCGTCAGTTCGCTCATTTCATTGATTTTTAAATAATTTTCCTCAAGATCCTCAAGGCTGTCAGTAAAATTATTTAACCCACTGACCATAACAGTACGAAATCCGGTATCTGCATATGCCTTTGCATGATATTGCTGCAAAAAATACATATCAAAATTCGTTGTTATTCCGCTTGTGAGATATTCCATAATTCCTAAAATGGCAAGCCAATAAGTATCCTCGCCTGTCAGCTTTGCCTCATTTGGAAATACCTGCTCGTTTAACCACTCCTGAAGCGGCAGATCATCCGCATAGGAACGCAAAAAGGTCATTGGCGTATGCGTATGGGCATTTTTAAAGCCAGGCATCAAAAGATTTCTTTTCACATCAATCTCACGCTCCCAGACAATAATCTCCTTTGCACCACACATATCTGCAATTTTATTTTTCTCGTAAACATCATTTCCATCTCCAATATAGCAGATGGTATTGCCTTTTACCCAGAGTTCACCCTCAACAACTCCAAACTTATGATGCTCCTTTGGAACAAGGATTCTTGCATTATAAAAACGAACATTCATATGAATCCTCCTGCCCTTTCTAACAAGCTATAAACGCTGAAACACTTTCGTAATTTTCATAGACATAAAACAATTTCTCGCACTTTGTTTCAATTCATCTTTCCAATATTTAAAATTGTTTCTGTTACAAGCTTTTTAAACATTGGTGCTACTTTGTCTGCCGCCTCCTGTACTTCTTCATGACATAATGGATTTGGTGAAATACCTGCCGCCAGATTTGTCACACAGGAAATACCAAGTACTTTCATTCCCATATGCTTTGCAGCAATTGCCTCACAAGCGGTACTCATACCAACTGCATCCGCTCCTAAGGTACGGCACATTGCCACTTCCTGTGGAGTTTCATATTGTGGACCTGTCAACTGCATATAAATTCCTTCTCTTAGTGGAACATCTAAATCAATGGCAGCTTTTTTTACCACCTTCTGCAAATCCAGATCATATATCTGGCTCATATCCGGGAATCGCACCCCAAGCTCATCAATATTCGCTCCTATCAGTGGTGATGGCACAAAGGAAGCAATCTGACCGGTAATCATCATAAGAGAACCCGGCTGCATCCCCTGCTGGATTCCACCTGCAGCATTTGTCAAAAATAATACTTCTGCCCCCATCATTTTCATAAGTCTTGTCGGCAGCACTACGTCTGACATTGCATAACCTTCATAATAATGCACACGCCCCTGCATACATACGACCGGAACATCTCCTACAAAGCCAAAAATAAATCTACCCTTATGTCCCGGAACAGTTGATACCGGAAATCCCTCGATATCATGATAATCAAGGGTTGCCACGACCTTAATATCCTCCGCGTAATCCCCAAGTCCGGAGCCTAAAATCAACGCCACCTTCGGTTTAAAATCAATTTTTGCCTTGCAGCTTTCATAACATTTTAATAATTTCTCATATACCTGGTTCATAATTTACCTCCCTTGCTCTCCTGTAAAGCCAATTTTCTCGTTCATAACCCTTCCAACCCATGCAATCACAGGTCCAAGTGTCAATGCCATAAGAACTGTTACAATTCCAAGCTTTCCACCAAACAGTATGCCAATAGTAATCACGGAAAAATCAAAAATCATTCGAATCATGCGAAATGATACCTTCGGAAGCTTCTGTGATATAATAAATGGTATTGCATCATACGGTGCAGTTCCCATATCCACATTCATGTATACCGCTGCTGCCAATACAAAAATGATAAGAGCGGGAACAAGTATAATAATTCTTACTGTCCATGATGTAAATATATTTTCCGGCAGCACCTTGTCCCATATCCATGAAAAAAAATCTATACTGTATCCCACCAGAAACATATTTGCCAGTGTTCCAAAGCCTAAATTTCTTCCACCGAAAATCACAACTATAACAAGTAGTAGGATGTTTAATAACGCCTGCCAGTTTCCAAGAGACATTCCTATCTTTGCTGAAATAGAGTTATTCATTAATGTACATGGGTCTGTACCTAAATCTACAAGCAATAACCACGATAATGAAAATCCCATGACAACTACTGCCAATACCACTACAATCAGTCTTGTCCAAAAATGTCGTTTCTGATAAAAACCCCTGATGATTTCTTTCATCTTCTGTTGCTCCTTTGTACCACATCTTATAAATTCATTTTAGTCACTTTATAACAAACTTTCAACCTAATTTCATTTTCAAAGAAAGCAAAAAAGTGTTCGCATGAGAACGGAAATTTGCATTTCTCAGTTTTCT
>X314_Red_Deer__coassemble_32_pt1 | contig 30236 bp, 25 predicted proteins | sample X314_Red_Deer__metabat2_high_PE_002 | metagenome-assembled genome bin X314_Red_Deer
TCTTGTAGAACCCTGTCTTGCATGACCTGTTCCTTTCTGTCTCCATGGTTTTCTTCCACCGCCGCTTACTTCGGAACGTGTTTTTGCTTTCTGTGTTCCCTGACGGTTGTTTGCCAGCTGCTGAAGTACAGCCATGTGTACTAAATGCTCGTTTACTTCTACTCCGAAGATAGCGTCATTTAATTCAATTGTGCCAACTTCTTTGCCTTCCATATTATAAACAGCTACGTTAGCCATCGTTAAGTTCCTCCTTTCCTATTTAAGCACTATTTACCTGCTTTTACAGTTTCTTTGATTGTTACTAAGCATTTCTTAGCTCCTGGTACAGCACCTTTTACTAAGAGCAGGTTGTTCTCAGCGTCAACACGTACAACTTCAAGATTCTGAGTTGTAACTTTTACGCTACCCATATGTCCAGGCATTCCTTTTCCTTTGAATACACGGCTTGGTGAAGAACAAGCACCGTTAGAACCCTGATGACGATGGAATTTAGAACCGTGAGCCATAGGACCTCTGTGCTGTCCTAATCTCTTAATAGCGCCCTGGAATCCTTTTCCTTTGGAAATTGCTGTTGCGTCAATCTTGTCGCCTTCTGCAAAAATGTCAGCTTTGATTACATCACCTAAGTTGTAATCTGCAGCGTTTTCAAACTTGAACTCTCTAACAAATCTCTTTCCGGATACACCAGCTTTTGCAAAGTGTCCCATCTCAGCTTTGTTAACGCCATGTCTGTTTCTGATTTCTTTCTTTCCGTTTGCATCTTTGTTAACAACTTTTTCTTTCTTGTCAACAAATGCAACCTGTACTGCACTGTATCCATCATTCTCTACAGTTTTAACCTGTGTTACAGAACATGGACCTGCTTCTAATACAGTAACCGGTACTAATACACCGTCTGCATTGAAGATCTGTGTCATTCCGACTTTTGTAGCTAAAATCGCTTTCTTCATTTCTTTACCTCCTGTTTTCTCTACAGCGGAACGCTTCATGCCCAATCATTTGGGGTAGCGGAACCGTTCATCCTAGAAAGTCCATATAAGTGGAACGAAGGTTATTCATAAACCTTAGAAAAATGCGTTAGCATCTTTCCGGAAAATCAAAGTCTTTACCGAGATTCTCCTGCATTGCTTCTATATAAAACCCTTCAGGATATTAACTAAATTAATTTGTTCGAAGAATTATTTATTCTTCATTTTGATATCGATGTAAACACCAGCCGGCATCTCTAAACGAGATAAAGCATCAACTGTTTTCTGTGTTGGTGTCACGATATCAATGAGTCTCTTATGAGTTCTCTGCTCAAACTGTTCACGTGAATCTTTGTATTTGTGAGTAGCTCTTAAGATAGTAACAACTTCCTTCTTTGTTGGAAGAGGTACTGGTCCGCTCACCTGTGATCCATTCTTCTTAACAGTCTCAATGATCTTCTTAGCTGAAGAATCAACTAATTCATGATCATAAGCTTTCAATGTGATTCTCATTACTTGACTTGCCATAAAAAAAAGCCGCCTCCTTTTCGCACTTAATAATTCAGTACGACAAGCGGTGACTGCACACTATCCCGCGTGTATCATCAACCGTCAATTCCGCAAAATCTTCCCGTTGATTCTTACGCGTTGTTTCTACCTTTTGTAGACGTTATTCGTGATACAGTGACTTGTCGCCAGTTTCCTAACTTGACATTCGCTCCACGGAAAACCTGCAATCTCTTGCAGCAACCTCACGCTTCTACGCTATCAATGTCACAGCAATGCATATTATAGATGATAGTTTTCTAAAATGCAAGTACTTTTTTCACTTTTTTGGAGTTTTTTCAATATTAGGGGCATGGTGTCAAAAGGCCTGTCTTTTCACTCATACCGACAACTTGCTCAAATATAGCAGAAAAATATCTTTTTTACCTAAATCTAACAAACCGTGTTATAATGAGTTGATATGGCAAAAAATATAGCATATACTCTTTTCAGAATATATGTTTAAAATCTACTGGATTAAGGAGCATTATCATGAACATAATCATCGTCGGCTGTGGCAAGGTTGGTTATACTCTTGCCGAACAGTTGAGTAATGAAGACCACAACCTCGTGGTCATTGACGAAAACCCGGAAAAGGTTTCGCGTATTACAGACTCTATGGACGCTATGGGAATTGTTGGAAACGGCATTAACCATCGCACCCTTGTAGAAGCAGGCATTTCTACTGCTGATTTGCTGGTTGCAGTTACCGGTGATGACGAAAAGAATCTTCTCTGCTGCGTCATCGCAAAGAAAAGTGGTCACTGCCAAACAATTGCCCGTGTCCGTAACCCATTATATAATGATGAAACTGATTTCCTGAAAAAAGAATTTGACCTTGCAATGATTATTAACCCGGAGCAGGCTGCCGCCCACGAAATCGCAAGAGTTTTTCAGTTTCCTTCAGCAATCCGCGTGGACTCTTTTGCAAAAGGCCATGTAGAAATGCTTCATTTTAAAATAGGTAAAGACTCACCATTAATCGGTTTAAAACTATTTAATTTACAGCAGACCTTCCACAGTAATGTTCTTGTTTGTACCGCCATTCGCGGAGAAAACGTTATTATTCCAAATGGTAGCTTTGAATTCATGGAAGGAGACGTTGTTTCAATTGCTGCACAGCGTCGTGCCGCAATTGAATTTTTCCAAAAGATTGGAATTATGAAAAACCGCGTAAAAAGTGCGATTCTTGCCGGCGGCGGAAAAATCAGCTACTATCTGGCAAAAAGCTTATTACAGTCAGGTATTGGTGTAACCATTATTGAAGTTGACCGTAACCGTTGCGAGCATTTATCGGAGATACTGCCGGAAGCAACTATTATCTGCGGTGATGCTACCGACCAGACCTTACTTTCGGAAGAAGGCTTAGAGCATGCACAGGGTTTTGCAGCTTTAACCGGTTTAGATGAAGAAAACATTCTGCTTTCGCTTTATGCAAATGATGTTTCTAAGGCAAAGACAGTTACAAAAATTAACCGAATCAGTTTCAATTCCGTTATCAATGAATTGAATCTGGGAAGTATTATTTATCCGCGAGTCATTACCGCAGACTACATTTTAAAATATGTACGTTCCACAAGTAATTCGATGAACAGTAATGTCGAAAAACTGTATAAACTAGCCAATGGAAAAGCAGAAGCATTAGAATTTATTATCAAAGAAGATTCCACTGTTGCTAATATCCCGCTTCAGGATTTACATTTTCGCAAGAATACGCTTGTCTGCTGTATTTACCGTCAGGGAAAAGTTATTATTCCATCCGGTCAGGACAGCATGCAGGCAGGTGACTCTGTCCTTGTAGTAATTTCCGGTTACCGTGTTTCTGATATCAAAGAGATTCTGGAGGATTAGTCTGCGATGAATTATTCAATTATTCGGTACATTCTGGGATGTTTATTAAAATTTGAAGGTGCTTTTTTATCCCTTCCGGCCTTGGTTGGACTTATATATCAGGAAAAAGCCGGTTTTTCCTACCTTGCAGTGGCGCTCCTATGCCTTTTTTTTGGATTTCTTCTGGCATATAAAAAGCCGGCTTCTAAAAGCCTCTACACAAAGGACGGCTTCGTTACCGTAGCCTTAAGCTGGATTGTAATGAGTATTTTTGGAGCACTTCCTTTTGTATTCTCCGGGGATATTCCTTCTTATGTAGATGCTTTGTTTGAAATAATTTCCGGTTTTACCACAACCGGTGCAAGTATTCTATCCGATGTGGAAGCTTTGTCACATGCCAGTATTTTCTGGCGAAGCTTTTCACACTGGGTTGGTGGTATGGGTGTGTTTGTTTTCATCATGGCAATCCTACCTCTGATGGGCGGTTCTACCATGTATCTTATGAAAGCAGAAAGTACCGGACCTTCCGTAAGTAAGCTGGTTCCCCATGTAAAGGATACTGCCAAGTTTTTATATTGTATTTATATTGCAATGACCATCATCGAAATCATCCTGTTATTACTCTTTGACATGCCGCTTTTCGATTCACTGACGCTTAGTTTTGGTACAACCGGAACCGGTGGATTTGGCATTCGTAATGACAGCCTCGCAAGCTACACGCCTGCACAGCAGAATATCATAACAATATTCATGATTTTAAGTGGTGTAAACTACTCCGCATATTTCCTTATTTTATCCGGTAAAATTAAGGATGCGCTAAAAATCGAAGAGGTTCGCTGGTATTTTACGATTATTTTTGCTTCTGCTGTACTTATTATTTTTAATACGATTTCTATGTATGGCTCCCTGGAAGAAACAGTGCGTCACGCATTTTTCCAGGTTGGTTCAATTGTCACCTCAACCGGATACGCCACCACAAACTATGACCTCTGGCCGGAAATGTCTAAATGTATTCTGGTTATTCTGATGTTCATTGGTGCCTGCGCAGGCAGTACCGGTGGCGGTATGAAAGTTTCTCGTGTGATTATTTTGTTCCGGGCGATTCGCAAAGAACTTTCGATGATTATTCATCCGCGCCAGATTAAAAAAATTCGTATGGATGGTCATGTAGTGGAACACGAAACGCTCCGAAACACCAATGTTTTTCTTGCTATTTATTTTGTTATTTTACTGATATCAACACTCTTAATCAGTGTAGATGAATATAACTTTACAACAAACTTTACCGCTGTACTGGCAACATTAAATAATATCGGTCCGGGATTTGATCTCGTAGGCCCGACGCAGAATTTCTCGATTTTTTCTGCATTTTCTAAATTTGTTTTGATGTTTAACATGTTGGCGGGACGTTTGGAACTGTTTCCAATGATGGTTCTCTTTATGCCATCAACTTGGAAAAGAAAATAATTGTTTTTTAAGAAAGGATTCTTATGTGGATTGCAGAAAATTGGAAAGATTATGAAGTAATAGATTGTTCAAAGGGCGAAAAGTTAGAACGCTGGGGAAAATACCTTCTGGTTCGTCCGGACCCTCAGGTTATCTGGGACACTCCCAAAACACAAAAGGGCTGGAAAAAAATGAACGGTCATTATCACCGCAGTGCAAAAGGCGGCGGCGAATGGGAGTTCTTTGATTTGCCGGAGCAGTGGCAGATTCATTATAAAAGCCTTACCTTTAACTTAAAGCCTTTCAGTTTCAAGCACACCGGACTTTTCCCGGAGCAGGCAGCAAACTGGGACTGGTTTTCTGAGAAAATAAAAAAAGCCGGCAGACCGATTAAGGTGCTAAATCTTTTTGCATATACAGGCGGTGCCACCCTGGCAGCAGCCGCTGCCGGAGCAAGCGTTACTCACGTAGACGCGTCTAAGGGTATGGTTACCTGGGCAAAAGAAAATGCTGTTTCTTCCGGCTTAAAGGATGCCCCAATCCGTTGGATTGTAGATGACTGTGTAAAATTTGTAGAACGTGAAATCCGTCGTGGCAATCATTATGATGCAATTATTATGGACCCACCTTCATACGGCAGAGGCCCAAAAGGAGAAATCTGGAAAATTGAAGAGGCAATTTATCCACTGGTACAGCTCTGTGAACAGCTGTTAAGCGATGACCCGCTCTTCTTTTTGATTAATTCTTATACCACCGGTTTACAGCCAGCAGTACTTAGCTACATGATGAACACCGTTCTTCGCAAGTATCATGGCACAATCCAGGCAGATGAAATCGGTCTTCCGGTTTCATCAAACGGGCTGGTGCTTCCATGTGGTGCCAGCGGCCGATTTGAAAAATAGGGACGCAGCCTAAATTTTGAAATTTAGGCTGCGTCCCTATTTTTCGAAGTATGCTTCCGCCTCTCTGACAGTATTTGCAAGATACATCAGTGCCTCCACCGGATAGGCTCCTGCTGCTGTTTCTCCTGTCACCATAACAGACGCTGCACCTTCTGCCACCGCTCTGAAAATATCAGATACCTCCGCTCTTGTCGGCACTGGCGAATGTTCCATAGAGGATAACATCTGCGTCACCACCATAAAAGGCTTTCCTGCTTTTTTACAAATTTGGGCAATTTTTGCCTGAATCGCCGGCAGCTCCCAAAGGGGCATGGCGTTTCCGAGATCTCCTCTGGCAATCACAATCTCATCACAATATGGCAGTAATTCTTCGATTTTTTCCACACCTGTCATGTTTTCAATTTTTGCAAAAATCTGTATCTCTTCTGCCCCGGATTCTTTTAATGCTTCTTTTAAATTTATCAGGTCTTCTTTTCCACGGACAAAGGGCAACATCACCCCGGTAACACCATAGCCTTTGGCTGCTGCAATATTTTTCAGGTCATCCTCTGTCAAAGTCGGGGCATCTACTTCTTTTCCCACAAGAGCAATACTTTTTCCACTTTTCAAAGTTCCTCCCCGAAGCACACTGCACTCAGCCCTATGTCCCGAGATCATTTTCTCTACCCGCAAGAGCAGCTTTCCATCATCTAATAATACTTCCTGGCCAGCATTAAGCTCCGTCAACACATTTTCCGACACCGGAATCTCTGTCGGGTCAAAAAGATTAGTCTGGCCCCTCGGTAATAGCATCAGCATATCTCCCTCGCTCAATTCACGCTCGACAGACAGTTTTCCTATACGAAGTTCCGGCCCCTGTAGATCAATTAATATTTCCGGTTTTCCCAATGCGTTCTGAAATAAGGCTGTATCCTGACTTTGTAACCAAACACCACTCCTCTGCTTTGCATATGCCTGATGTATATTTTTAATCCAATCCTCACATTCCCCAAGACTTCCATGAGAAAGATTCAGTCGAATTCCCGTCATCCCTTTTTCAAACAGCTGTACCAGCGTCTCCACCCGAAAACTTGCCGGTCCTATTGTTCCATATATCTTTGTTTTCATCAATTTATCCCCATTATCCTGCACTTTTCTTAGACTTTTCCACAATGCAAAGACAGCCTGCGAATGTCATCCACACGCAAGCCGCTTTTTCTTTATAACATCTTCTTTTTTCGTAAAAATAACATTGTAACTGCACAAATTAACACTATCAAAATGCAGATAATCAAAAATCCATGCTGCATTGTTGCAAATGGCATACCCTTAGTATTTACATTCATTCCATACAAGCCTGAAATCATGGTAGGAATCGCCATAACAATGGTAATGGATGTCAGGTACTTCATTACATTATTCAATCGGTTATCTAACACCGCAGACATCAACTCTCTTGTACCATTGATAATATCTCGGTAAATACCTGTCATTTCAATCGCCTGTCGGTTCTCGACAATCACATCATCTAACAGCTCCTTATCCTCCGGATACTGCTCTAATCGTTTATAACGTGTTAACCGGTCAAGTACATTTCCATTAGCACGCAGAGACGTTGCAAAGTATACCAGAGTGGATTCCAACTCGTGTAACTCAATTAAATCTGCATTATCGGTATTTTTTCCAATACGACCTTCCACTTCCATTCTTTTCTTATCAATAATACGAAGGCTGGTCTGGTAAGTTCCGGCAGTACGATACAAAATCTGATATACAAAGCGCAGCCTTTTTTTCGTACTAAACTCTTTTACACGACTCACCAAGAAATTTTTGAGCACCGGCGTATCCTCTGTACATATCGTAACAATCACATCCTGGGTCAAAATAATACCAAGTGGAATTGTTGTATACATCTGTTTTTCATGACGAACTTCTGCCGCCGGAATATCCACAAGAATCAATGTATATCCGTCCTGCAGCTCGATACGTGAGCTTTCTTCAACGTCGAGTGCCGCCTGCACATCTTCAATATCAACCATTAATGTTTCCGCTAAATCTTCGCATTCCTTCTGTGTCGGCTGAATCATCTGTATCCAGCATCCGTCACACATTTTCTCTACTTCATGTATCACTTGATCATCTGTTCTAAAATACTTTATCATCACATTCACCTGTTCCTTACATTCGTGGGGTGCCATGCATTACCTTTCGTATATTATCTGGTATGCATTCAGTGACAATTTTTCCCCGAATTTGTTTCCTGCATTCCGAATTTGTCCACAAAAAGAAAATCCGAACTTCTCATGCAAATAAATACTTACTGCATTATTGCCGGTTATCAGTGATATTACCGTCTCAATCTCCTGACATTCCTTGGCAAACGCAAGAATCTCCTCCATCAGTTCCTGTCCAACATGCCGCCCTCGATAGTCCTTGTGAATATAAACGGATATCTCCACTGCTGCATCAAATGCTTTTCTATCACGATAACGGGAAAGTGATGCATATCCGGCAATTCTACCATCCAGCTCTTTTACTAAAATAAGGTATTTCCCTGTATGCTCCAAAAACCATGCAAGGCGGTTTTCATAATCCTTCACTTCAGTATCAAAAGTTGCTGTTGTGTTCAAAATTGCCTCATTATATATTTCCATTAATTCCGGTATATCTCTTAACTCAGCTCTTCTTATCATCGTACTTCTCCAATCATGAGAAACGTTTTACGGTTTTCTCCGCTTCTCAGTCAGCGTACGGCTTATACCTTCCGCGCAAACAAAAGAAAGCTTTCGGAAGCCGAAAGCTTTTCTCTTTATTATCATAGCACAGTTTTTCACTGGCTGTCACGAAGTTTTTATTTTCTATCTGATACAATCTTTTTTGGGGAAAAATCCGGCAACTGCGCAAGGATAATTGCCACAAGCATTAACACGCAGCCTGACAGTTCTCTGCCTGACATTTTCTGATTTAAAATGAACCATCCTGCAATTACCGAAATGACAGATTCCATACTTAAAAGCAATGATGCAACCGTCGGATTGATTCCTCTCTGCCCGATTACCTGAAGAGTATAACCCACCCCACAGGATAACGCACCGGAATACACAATTGGCACCCAAGCCTCTAATATCAAATCCACCTGCGGATTTTCAAATAACAGCATACATATTCCCGATAAGATACCACTGGTAAAAAACTGGATGCAGGAAAGCTTTACTCCGTCCACCTTCGGTGAAAAATAATCTACGATTAAAATATGGAAGGAAAAAATAAATGCGCAAAGCAAAATCAGTATATCACCTTTTTGCAGGGAAAATCCACCGCCTATCATGCAAAGCCTATAAAGTCCTACCACTGCCAATAGCACTGCACCCCAGATTTTAACTCCTGCTTTTTTCTTTAAAAAGATACCGATTATCGGCACAATTATAATATACATTGCTGTGACAAAGCCCGCTTTTCCAACGGTGGTATATTTGATTCCAAACTGTTGAAAATTACTTGCAACAAAAAGCAGTATTCCACAACTGATTCCGCTGATAAGAAGGTTTTTCCATTCTTCCTTTTTTTCACTTTTTTGTGTGCTGTCAGACTGTTGTCTCGCAATTACTTCCTGTGCTTCATTCTTTGTGCTCTGTGTACCTGTTTTTTTCCCAAACCGTTGAAAAAATGTGATGCAGGGAAGTAACACAATTCCTCCAATTATTGAACGCACCGCGTTAAAAGTAAAAGGTTCGACATAGTCCATTCCAACACTCTGGGCGACAAACGCCACACCCCAGATAGTTGCAGCCAACAAAAGCAGCAATGACTGCCGTAACACAAATTTATTCATTCGTATTCTCCGTATTCCAAAGATTTACTACGTTTCCTATACCGCTGAATATCCTGCAATTCCCATAAAATAGCAGATGAAGTACAGAATTAATAAATGCACCGGATAAAATGCGTAGAAGAAATATTTCATCTTCCACCCTCTTTTTCCATTGTAAAAGCCGATTGGAATAAATGCCAATGGTGCAGTGAGCTCCCATATAAAAGACACACATCCTACGACAATCTGTGACACCTTATTTTTACGAAAAATGTATAACATCATTATGCAGAATACTCCAATTGCACCATAATCTGTTCTTAAAAATTCTGCAATTCCCATACCCGTTAACACAACAAGAATCTGCAAGATGATTTTAAGTGCTTTATGCCACTCTTCTTTTTTCTCGACTGCTTCAAATACAATCATGGTTATTAAGCCGATAAATAGGGTAAAAAATACATTCTGGTAATCAAATTCAAGTACTTTGCTGGTTACTGCCAAATTAAATGGAATTTCTGAAATCAATGCAAATAAAGCAAGGCGTAACGCATATTTTTTCTTATTACTTGTATGTAAAAAGCCCTGCACTAATAAAAAACAGAAAATTGGAAATGCAACTCTTCCGATAAAACGAATTATCATATTAGCATAGTATAGTGTTGCGTTTTCGGAAAGCCATTGCATCGTTGCTGCAATATCTGTTCCGTCTAAGTCTGCGTATCCGCTTGCCATCAACATCCTTCCAAGAATGGTTGCTCCAATGTGGTCAATTAACATTGTAACAATTGCAATCATTTTCAAGGTACTGCCACTAAGCCCTTTTTTCTCTTTTACAGGCTGTTCATAGGTGTTTTGATTCATTACATTATAGTTTGTGTCCATAAAATCCTCCTTCTAATCATTCAAAACTATTTAACATTATGCCTTTTTCTTAATTGCATGTCAATTCATTAACCTGCTAAAGCAAAAAAAGAGTATACCATAACGGTTCCTGTTATGGTATACTCCATATTTTCACTGCACAAATTTTCTACTGAATCTTAGCCTACAAATTCTTCTACGCATCTTCTATATGCTGCTACCGGATCTGCTGCCTGTGTAATTGGTCTTCCTACTACGATGTAATCAGAGCCGTTTAATTTTGCCTGTGCCGGTGTCATAACACGCTTCTGGTCACCAACTTCACCATCCGCAAAACGAACACCCGGTGTGATTGTTAAGAATTTCTCACCACATACTTCGTGTACTTTTCCTGCCTCTAATGGCGAGCATACAACACCGTCTAATCCTGCTTCCATTGTATTTTTTGCATAATGCATAACTGTCTCGTCGATTGGCTTTTCAATCCAAAGTTCTTCCTGCATTACTTCTTCGCTGGTAGATGTCAACTGTGTTACGGCAATAAGCAGTGGTCTTGTGCCATCCGCTCTTGTTAATCCCTCGATTGCTGCAGACATCATTGCTTTTGTTCCTGCTGCATGCACATTGCACATATCTACATCTAAGCCGGATAATACTGACATAGATTTCTTTACGGTATTTGGAATATCATGTAATTTCAGGTCAAGGAAAATCTTATGTCCCATGCTCTTAATGGTTCTTACGATTTCCGGTCCCTCTGCATAAAAAAGCTCCATTCCGATTTTTACAAATGGCTTTTCATTTTCAAACTTGCTTAAAAAGTTAATTACTTCTTCTTTGCTGTTAAAATCACAAGCAATAATGACGTCTCTTCCCATGATTTCCTCCTTAAATTCCGGTGTCTCCGGTTATTTGCTTTTGTTTTGCCGAAATTGCTCTTTCATATATAGCAATTGCCATTGCAATTATACACGCTTATGGGTATTGTTTGCAATGGCAATCTTATTTATTTGTTATTTCTTTTTCCACTTTGCGTAAAGTGTAATGTTACCGGTACTTCCTTTTTTAATTTTAGTGGTTTTATTTTTGTATTTTTTATCTGTGTACCAGCCTACAAAAGTGTAGCCTTTTCTGGTTGGATTCTTTAATGTCTTTGTAGCAGTGGTAATATAATAAGAGGTTGGATTGTTTTTATTATTTTTTCCACCATTTAATTTATAGGTTACAGTATATTTTGTCTTCTTCCACTGTGCATATAAAGTTATCTTTTTGCCTGATGTGGAGGTCAGATTCTTTATACTTGCCTTATTCTTATAAGTTTTTCCACTGCCGTCCGCTTTGGTATTCCAGCCTGCAAAAGTGTACCCCTTCTTTTTAAACGTATTGGAACGAAGCTTGTACGAGGTTCCGTACTTGCATTTTGTATTGGACATCTTTCCACTTGTACTGCCGTTTCCCTTGTATACAATTGTGTATTCTTTTGCTGTCCACTTTGCATACAGAGTAATATCTCCGGTGCTGCCTTTGGAAATCTTGGTTATCTTATTTTTATAAGAAGCATCCGTATACCATCCGGCAAATTTATATCCCGTTCTGCCCGGTGCCTGTAAGCTTACCTGAGAATCCGTTGTATAAGTTGTCGGATTCTTTTTATTGTTTTTTCCTCCTGCGAGGGAATATTTTATTTTATAATTATTTAATGTCCACTTTGCATATAATGTCAAATCTCCGGTACCACCAGGAACTATGGTCGTTACCCTTGTCTTAAAGTTACTTTCTTTGTACCAGCCTTCAAAGGTGTAGCCTTTCTTTTCCGGACTGCTTAAGGTGAAATTTGATTCTATACTATAGCTTGTCGGATTGGTGTTATTTTTTCCACCATTCAACTGATATGTAACTTTATAATGAACCGCCGACCATTTTGCATAAAGTACAAAATCGCCCGTGCTTCCTTCAGGAATTCCCACTATCTGTGTCTGATAACTATTTTCTTTATACCAGCCTTCAAATTTATATCCGTTTTTTGTTGGTGCATTTAAAGTAACTGCTGCCGCTGCCGTATAAACTGTAGGGTTACTGCTAGGGTTTGTTCCACCATTTAATTCATAAGTGATGTTATAAGTAATTGGCGTCCACTGCGCATAAAGTGTCACATTTTCAGTCCATGCGCTTGTATTGATTTCCGCCATATCAGTATACGGTTGTCCCGTTCCATCCGCTTTTGTGTTCCATCCTGCAAACGTGTATCCATCACGTGTATATACATTCTGTGCTAAAGTCAGCTGAATTCCACTTAAAAATTCCACGCTTTCCATATTCCCACTAGCTGCACCATTTCCACTAAAAGATAAAACAAGAGGTTCCACACTATCTGTTACCACATCACTGTCTAAGTAAGTATCACAAACGGCAATTGCTTTGATGTCTGCTAAGGAATCAGTTTCAAATGGAGCCGTATATTTATAACATCTTGTTGTGGCAGAAGACGGTTCTTCTCCATTTTGGGTATAGTAAATGGACGCACTCTCGGTCTGACTTGTTAATGTCACAAGATAATTTTCGCCGTTTGGCTGAATGAAAATTGTCGGTGCAACTACGCTTTGAGCAACTGTTGGAAAAGGCTTACATACAGTGTATGTATTTCCGGTATCTAAAGTACAAGGTGGCACATAGTTTTTATCACGGGTTATAACGGTATGTGCCTTTACATTGGCACTGCTACTATCACTCAGATAAAATGCACTGCTTCGTCCATAATATTTATAGTAAATAGTATTGCCGCCTCTATCATCCCAGGTCGGATCAACGTTATACCATGAATCATTAATTTTTACCATATTCCAGCGATGCCCGGTTCCCGAAACAGCTAACGCGTCAATTCCCGCACCATTACAAACCATTGCTAATGCCTGCGCATAGCCCGCACACACTGTAGTATCCGTACAGAACACACTGTATGCGCTCTGTGTGTATTTAATCTCTTCCTGCGCACTCCGTGCATCTCCTGTCAGCTTAACAATATCGTAATCGTACTCTACTTTTTTCACAATTGTATCGTGCAAATATTTTAATTTTTCTTCATCTCTCTGATATGCCTGCGCTCCTGCAATCATAGCATCAGCAGTGTTTTTTAATTTTGCTGTTTCCGCTGCACGAACTTCACCATCCGCAAACGACTGATACACTCCCAATGCCGCATATGACTGTCCATCTCGATTAGCCCGCCATGATGTCGTAGATAAAAAATAAAACTGCGGATACATTGCACGGATTAAACCGGCTATTTCAAATACCCTATCATCTGATAAGGAGCCACAGGATACAAACTCTGTCCGGTAGCATGTACTGCCATTATACTGAACTGTTTCCACATCTTTTTCTGTTGTAAGATACTCCATGCACAGCGCATACAAATTTTCAAATGTTTCACGCTCTGCACCTGTCATCTGGTTCAAATAATAATTACAGCTATATTTATCCCATTCGTTATCATATATTGCAGAATAGATTCCGTTCTCGCCCGGCTTCATCATAGAAAGCTCAGATATGTCACATATCTCCCACTGCGGGATGTAGTCTACATCAATAACGGTTTCTTCCATTAATCCGGTTGGAAGATTCATCTCATCAAATTCTGATGCTTCATCGAAAGAAATCTCACCCACCTGCTCCGTTCCTGTCTGCTCTGATTCCATAGCTGCTTCTGTGGCTGGCGGTTCACTAGCTTCCATCACTTCTACAACAGCCTCGTCTGGTTCTACTGACAGATCTGCCTTTGGTGCCCCAACCAGCTCTGTTGACTCTGCCACCTCTGCAGACTCATCTGGCTTTGCTGACTCATCTGTCTCTGTTGATTCTCCTACCTCTGCTGCATAAATAGTCTGCCCGGCAGGTGCAACTGAACCATTCAGCATTATGGCAGCTAATATCATCGTTAAAACTCTTTTTTTCATTCTCTGCTTCCCCTTTTTATCTCTTTGCTTACAATGTGAAAGAGTGTCAATTGCGATTATTATAGTTCCTTTTGAACCAATACTTCAAGGGACTTTTGGACTATTTCCCAAATCAACTACAAAAAAAACAAGTACCGTAGGTACTCGTTTTCTGTAGTCGATGCGACAGGATTCGAACCTGCGACCTCTGCGTCCCGAACGCAATTTTTACCAGCTTAGATTTGATTGATTTGGGTTCATTTAAATCCGTTAATGCTGATAAAACAAGGGATTACGAGGTATATTTTTAATTTTGCACGCTGTGAGCGTTTATAATTTAAAACTTATTTCTTTAGAACAGAATTTAGAATAACGATTTTGTACCCACTATGTATGATACGTGTTCAATCCCAATCTTTTGTTTACTTGATTAATTTTTTTCTTATAATTAGGCTTCAATTCTACTAACCATGTTTCGGTATAATCTATAGCTTTTTGTAATGAATCCAATCTGACAGAAAATCCTAAGCTATATCTACTCTCTGCCTCCCATGATGTATATAATTCTGCATTCTTACATATCATCTTTGGCACATTAATTTCATACGGTACACAATATTCTCTTATCATTAATGCTAAATTGTGCGTATATAACTGTTTAAACTGCGTACTTTCTTTATGATATTTTTCGCAATTATAAATGCAGTATTTCAATAAATATTCTATTGCCTGTTGTACATTATAAGCCGCCGTATTCTTCAAATCTTTTATATTCGTCTGTTCAAAATTGTTTAATGCCTGTTTTGCATTTATAATTCCAACCAGTGCTTTTGTAAGATAATCTTCATACATATTAACTCACCTGTCTTTTATAAATCATTTGTCCTTTATTTAAAATTTCTCCGCATACATAATCTTTCTTTTTTTCTAATGCCTGCTTTGAATTAAACTGCAATATATCATAATCCTGTTCTTTTTCTAAATCATATACCCTATTGGTAAATTCCTTGTACGTGGCAGATGCAAATAATCTTGAACGGGTTACTGTGCTAATAATAGCAATATCAATATCTGATGTATTTTTGCACCTCTCTTCCAACGCAGAGCCAAATAAAATAATTGAATCAATTTTATCACATCCTGCCGCTGAACTTATAATATTCTCAATATACTTTTTCTTAATATCCGCTACATCTATTTTGGTACCAAAATTAGTATCCATAGACACCAGTTTGCACATCTAACTCACCGTCCTTTTATAATAAAATAATAAAAATTCTGTACTCTCTTTTAAATAGAAATTTTACCCTATGTCTACACTAAATTGAATATAATACGATTCTTTCTTTTTCTACGTTATTATAATTATTATACTCTTCTATTATTATACTTCAAATGCATTCTTTTGTACATTATGGCATCATATTTTATAAAACAAGTTCTTACATTTACTACAAAAGTTTATTTTCCACTTTTTATAAATTCGTACAAGCATTTAATTTCCACTCTCAAATGCTTGTACGAATCAATCACTATTATGACATTTTTTCAAACCTAAACTTCACGAAAATCTATATATTTAACTGGATAATCTTCTTTAGGAATCTTTCTTTGAATCAAGCCAAAAACACGCTCTTCGTGAGTAGAAATAATTAGCTGACGGTCTGTATTTTCAACAATATTCCGAAGTAAATCTACAAACCCAACAATATTCATATCATCAAAATGTCCTATCGGATCATCAATCAAAATACTCTTGATAGGTGTATCTTTTGCCTGTAATGCTCGCCCCAAAAATATAGAAAACGCTACTGCATTCAATTGCGCTGTACTAAAATACCACTCTGGAGGATATGTTTTTCCATTCTCATCTGCAACATGAAACGCCAATTCAGGCTTTCCATCATCTGAAAAATCAAATTCACTCACCAAAGACTTTAGTTCCTCATGTGGTTCTAGTTTTTCATAAATGTCATTCACCTGAAATTCATAAAGAAACTCCTGCATCTTCTTTTGAATATCTAATTTCGCCTTTTGATACATGTTTTCAGCCTCTAATTTAGCAATTTCCTTTGCATCTTTCTCTAGACTTTTTTCTTTTAATTTCTCATGACAATTTCGCCAATTAGAAAAATAATTTCTTACTTCATTATTATACCTTAACGGATTTAATGTTTTTACAATTTCATGAATCCGTTCTGCATCTGCACAGAGTTCTTTCTCCTTCCTTTTAATTTCTTCATCCTGTAATACATAATTTTTTTCTTTCTTCTCTTCCTGAAATACTTTTTGAATACGAAATTGAACTTTATCCGCTTCATCTTTTGTTATTTGCATATTTGCTTGCAAATCACTTAATTCTTCTCTGTAGGCTTCTTCTCCAATAAGAATAATATCCTGATATTTTTCCAACTCATCTCGTAATACCTCTCGCTTTTCTTTCAAATCCTTCTGCTCTTTTTCCATACTCAAATGTTTTTTCACAATTTCTTCATATGTTTGCGCCTTTATTAATGACTCTACTTTTTTTAACGAAACAAATGTATCATGCATTTCTTGTTGAATTTTTAGCTGTGTATCTTTTCCTTCTTTCAATGTGTCTAAAAATACTTTTTTCATATTCTGATATACTTGTAATTGAGATTTATTCTGTTCTAATTGCTGTTTCAAATGAGAAATTTCTGAATCCTGCTTTGCTTTCCATAAATCGTACCAGCTTTCTATTCCTTCACGCGAATATACCACGTAAATTCCTCGCTGCTGATCTTCTTTTTGAATCTGTTTGATTCGTTCCTCTTTCTCATCAATCTGCCTTTGAAGATTTTCTTGCTGCTCCAGTATATTCGTAAAAATCCTTCTCAGATTATTACATTCTATTTCTTCATTTTGTATCCTTCTTTCCAATTCTGCATTGTAATCTTCTATGCTCTGCGCTATCTGATTTTCTAATTCCTTTAATCTACACTCCTGTTCAATTCGTTCTTTCTTCAATAAATCACCTTTTATAGAAGAAGTTCGATAAGTATTTTCTAATAGCTCTTGTTGATTTTTAAATGTCGTATTACAAATTGGACAACTACTAAGTTTCTGCTTCTCTATTATTCTACGTGCATTTAATAGAATCTCATGAATTTCCCCTTCCAATTTTTCTTCCAATGAGATACTTTGGTCTATTTTAGCCAATTTTACTTGTTGATTCTGGTGCATATTTAAACTATTTAAAATTTGTTTTCTTTTGTCTTCTAGTTCTTTCTCATTTTCTTCTATTCCCAATTTTCCAAATTGATATAGCAAAAGTACCTGTGTTAAAGATTCTATTTTCTTCTCCTTCAGTTTCTGTAAATTTACACTCATATCATTTAGCATTAATTCATTCTGAGACTTATTCTTTATACAACTTTGAATTTTATCAGTCAATTCTTCTGCATCTTTCTGCAAGTTTTCTATCTCTGTTATATGTTGACAAAGACTTTTATACGTCAATTCTTCAATTCGAACTTTTTGTTTTTGGATATATTGCAATTCTAAACTTTCTACTTCATCTTCTAAATCTGGAATAGTATTTTCCTCTATATCTTTTAATCCCGCTTTTATTTCTTCCTGCTTCTCACTTATTTCAAAATATTTTTTTCCCTGTTTATACCATACTTCTCCTTGCTCCTTCACAATTCCATATGGTTCTTTCAGCATTTCTAAACTTCTTTTTTGTTCCTCTAACTCTTTTTCTTGTAATAAAAGAACCTTCTTATTATGACAATTTATTAAATTACCCTGTATTAGTTTCTCCTGTTCCTCTTGTTTTCTCTGTAATTGCAAAATACTCTGGTAATGCTCTACATCCGTCTCAAGTTCGTGTCGAACATACTGAATTTTTTCTTCATTCATTATCTGTTCCTGTTGATATAAGCTCATTTCATAATCTACAAGATTACTCCACTTTACATATTCTTCTTCTGATACCTTCTTAAAATCAAATCCCCCCAATGTATCTTTTCCTGATAGTCTCTGAAATTCTTCCACATCTTTGGAAAGTTTTTCAGCAAATATTCTTCCATTTTCTAGCTTTTCACATTCTTCCTTTAATTCCTCATACTCAGTCGCAACATTATTAAACTCTTTTTCTGCCTGCTTTCTTTTCTTGTAGCTTTTTTCAAACTCTTCCCTTTTCTTTCCATTTACATCCCACAAACTCCCCCATTCCTTATATAATTCCTGTGAAGTTTTCGCAGCAATAAATCCATCAATCTTATGATGCTGTAAAATCAAATTTTTCCATGACTCTTCTTGTCCCAGATATTTTTTCAATTTTTCTCCTGGATAAATACTGACGCTACCTTTTCCAGTATCCTTTTTTGTTTGATTATTAATTTTTGAAACATTTCTTCCAATACATTCTCCATCATCAAAATACAGATTAACAGAAGCACTTTCTGAAAAATCTGCTTCTTTATTTTTTAAAACTACTTCTCCACTATAGCTTTTTTTCTTTCCAAGTTCCTTAAAACGATCAATTCCACTGGTCAGGTTCCATTCTACCCCATCAAAAAAACTCGTTTTCCCCATTCCATTTGGTGCAAATAATACTACTAAACGCGCTATTCCTTCTTCTGTAGAAAAGTCAAATATTTTCTTTCCTCTATATGTACGAAAATTTTCCATCTCAACTTTTGCAATCATCTGCTTTTCAGATTTTTGCAAAGAAAAATCAAATTCAAATAAACGTTTCCTGATTAAATCCAGTTTCTCTTCTAATGACAACTGCGGCTTTCCTGGTACAACAAATTTTTTAGAAGAATATGCATCATCTTCTATTGATTTTTGTAAACTCTTTAAAACTTCTTCCTTTACGAAAAACCAAACATAAAAATTACTCCGTTCCAAAAGACTATCTATTTCACTTTGAACATAAACTGCAATTTGATTAGTTATTGTTCTCCAATATTTTTCTAAGTCTTTTTGACTTTCTAATTCACAAAGGAATACATGTGCGTAGCTTTCTGTCTTTGTTTCCAAGCGCCATCCATAATATGCTTTTAATTTTCCTTTTGTTTCCTCTTTTAATATTGGGGAAATCTCCTTTTTTGACCATCTAATTCCAGATTTCATTTAAAACCTCCCTAACTGTTTCTTCTACTTCCTCTATTGTCACGCACTCTGACAAATGTTCTAGTAATTCATGAACATGCAAAATCCCATAATTCTTATTTTTCATCTCACCGTTTAAAAGATGATAACCGCACCATTTATTTGTCCCCTCTAGTTCATTTAGGTTATTACCTGCAATATCACTTACAATATTTCGAAATCTCTTCGTTTTAAAGCTACGCTTAATAGGATTCTTACTACTTTGCCATATTAAAATACAATCTCCCTTTATCTGCTCTCCAAGTACATTTCCTCTAATAGCCGATGCTATTACAGATGCTATATCAGCCTTTCCGTTACCTTCCGAACAAACATATTCTATATTAACCTCCTTTCCACCTGTCAATGCAACTTTCTTTTGTTTAGCATCTCCATTCGCATACTCTAATAATAATAGTGATAAAAGCCTCCCAGCCCAATAATACTCGCAAACTTTTCGCTCTGATTTTTCACATTTTGGAATGTCAAAAAAATTCTCACATAACAACATTTCATTCGGATTATATTTCTGACTAATCTGATAGATTTTATTGTAAATATCCTTTTTTACATCTGATGCAATACTCTTCATATATTCACATTCCAAATTCATAATGTTTGTTTCCAAAAAATTTTCTGGCACTTTCTTAGAAACAACTTCTATCGCTTCTCCAACAATTTTCTTCGGTATGTCCCATCCTTCTTCATTCATCTTCTTTATAATTTCAGAAATGCCAACTGCTCGGAAAATTTTATACTTCTCATCATATTTGCAGCTAACTACTAATCCTACCAATACTAGTTGTTTCTGAATTTCCGTTACTAATCCCGTTCCTGAATACCCTTTCATAGCAGTTTCAAAAACTGGGTATGTAATATTTTCTGCTTGGCAAATTAAAAGTTTTTTTTCATCATCCCATCTCTGAAAAGTTCCCGAAAGTTCTAATGCTGTATCACTATTGTCTGGATAGCCATATCCACTAAATTCACTGTCTACCCTTATCCATTTTTCTTCAAAACATAAAATTTCCTTAGGAAACATATCTTTTTCTCCAAAATGTGATTTTGCAAGCCGTAAAACAGCAACATCTTCTCTTCTTCCCTCATATTGGTCATCATTAAAGTAATCTTGCTGTTCTAAATCCCGCGTAGCATCCATAACACAAATTTCTACATCTTGATTGGTACACGGAACTTCTTTCCCCTGATAATGTATCCTAAATTCTCCTTTTTTTAGCTTACAAACCACATGATATACCGTAAATATATATGCATAGTTACTTTCTTCTGGTATATATATAAACCCCGTCCCTACTCCATTTTCTGTTTCTATTCTAACTGTATATGATCTGATATTATATTTTTCTTTCAGTTTCTCTTTCATAATCTTTCTCTAATCCTAATTTTTTTCTACAATAAATTGATTTATCTTCCTAAAAATATTCCTTGACCAATTGATACAAGATTTAGCCCCAATTTATGAAATCTTAACTGTTTTTTCTTTCCATCTGCATCAATTAATCCACAACTCTCTTTCAAACTATCCCAATTTCCCTCACGTCTTTCTCCCCTGCAAAACTCCTCATTTGTTTTCCACCAATCATAACTACTGTATATATCCGCTCGTTCTCCTTCTACAAGCATTTCTGCAATTGCTGCAAAAGTTCCCTTTCCCGGATGCTGATAATTTGCGTTTCCATTTGTACTAACCAGGTAATTTTTTGTGCGAAAAAATTGAAAAAATTCCTTGTTTACATTTTGACTACTCCCATGATGTGGTAACTTCATCAATACTACATCTAAATATTCTTGCTCTGTTCCACTTCTTCTTAAAAATTCTCGCCCCGCAACGAGCATCTCATCCGGAGATGCATCCCCAGCAAACACCGTATACATTCCCTGATAAATAATTAAAAATGCTATGCTTGCACGATTTGCAATACTCCCATCATTTCCTACTTCTAGAGAATGTGTCATCCAATACTGAATTGACTTACTCCATTCTCGCTCTTTCTTTTCACCAGTTGCCGACAATGATACCTCTTTGCGATTAAGTTTTCTCCATGCAGCATTGATATATTGAATTAGATTCTTTCTCGTTGGACTTAAAATAACAATCTCTAAATGTTCTTTTTTTGTTTTCAAATCTTCTTCTGTTGGTTTTTTTATTACTTCACTTACTAAACAATCTCCCACACACTCCCATCGTAACTGAATCATATTAGGATAAGGAACTCCCTTTTTTTCTTTTTCATCCGAAAGTATAAATCCAAGTTTAGTAAAATCTAATTTTTCTTTCATACTATCTGCAAGTCTCTGTACATCTTCTGCCTTTAAAAGTGCCTCAGTTCCATTCCCTCCAAAATTGAAAAGAATTCTTTCTTCTGTTACATCCTCTAGCAATTTTCCATAAGCTATACTTTTTGCCCTTTTATTGACAGAATTCAATTGCTTCATAAGATTACAAGCACCTTTAATATGGTCATTATCATCATGAGTCCAAATCATCATATCTATTTTCTCATGTTTTCTTTCTATTCTCTTTAACGCCTTTTCAAATACTCCTGCACCTTGTCCTGAATCTATAAGTAAATTAACTTTTTTCGCCCCTTCACCACACCTTATAATTATACAATCTCCATTTTTCGCCTGTGTCAAATAAACTTCCATTCCCATCGTATAAATTTCCCCTCTCCACTCTCAGAAGATTATATCTGTAGTGTACTATTTTTTATTTTCTCTTTCAATCATATTATTTAAATTAACATTTGAAATCCTTGTCCTAAGATATTGCACTAAGTTTTCAAAATAGTACAAAACATATACTACATTTATTCATAATTTCAAATCACACCGCTTAGAAAGTATCCACCGATACTTTCTAAGCAGCTACTATACTTATTCTACTCGCTTCCCATCTCGAAACTTATGCCAATCAAATACATGATCCTTATCCTCCAAGCTAACGTATTCACCTGTATACCACATTTTCAACAACCCGTCCTTATTATCCGCAATATATTTTAAAAATCTATTAAATTGTTCCTCTGTCAATTCACCTTCTTTGAATTTATGCTTTTGTAAAGGTTTTGGATTATCTGATATGGTTACCGCTATCGTATGGTTATAATCCGAAGTCCAATGACTCCATTTACGCTCGTCATACACAATACGAACAATCGGTGTTTTCATATATTTCGGCATAAACTCCCGTTCTTCGCCTGTATAAATCTCTATATGACCATTTACTCCTGTTTCATGTGGTCTTACATCTCTTAACGGAAACATTGAGAAACCCTCATTTGTTGTTATGTAATAATGATTAAAGAAATTAATGATTTTAACAATGACATATATTATTTCAAAAATAGTATGCCTAAATCTAAAATCATCTATAAACGGATGCTTCACACTATAACACTCCCCTTTCTTACTCTTCTGCAACTTTGTAAATAGATATCCTATGCAAGCTGAATCAAATCACTTTCTCGTATATAATGATATACACTATTAGACAACCGCTCCACCTTATCCACCTGATTTTCATTCACATCACAAACCATCTCTCTTAAAGTTTCTACCTCTTCCTTTAAGTCCGGCAAAACGATAACTTCATGCACAGACGATGGTAAAATGTACAAATCACACCCCCAATCATCTGCTATTTTCTTTAATTCTTCCGGGAAAAGCATGGCAGTAGCTCCATACAATTTTAAATGGTTTGTCATAGAAAAAAAGAACAGTATTTGGAAAAATATTATAAAGAAAAAAATTTTTCTGCACGAAGCAGCGAAAGCCTTATAACATTACGCTTGTCCCTAGATTTACTTCAAGACTTTTGTTATGAACAAATAAAAGTTACCTCAGATTTTCAAAAAAAATTAAATGTACTTTCAAAATCAGGTGTTTTATGTTTTGAAGAATTAGTAAAGCAGACCTCTTACTTATCAGAAAGTCATGAACGAGTATATGCAGAGACTCTAAGTAGACTTATTTTACATAAAAAGAAAATACGAAGTGTTCCAAAAATCACATATGAAGGTGAACTCAATTTATTTAATTACTGCATTTCTGCTAATGAAACCGGTATATATATAGAAGATCCTACGGTTCTTTCTAAGCTACCATATTTTAAGGAGGCTTCAAATTGTATACCTTGTTTGTTAGTTCGAACAGATTTGATAGAAGAATTGAGATACGAAGTAGAAAACTACTGCGAAAATCACGATATTCCCATTCAGAATACTAACAAATCCACTGCAAAAACTCTGACAAAATGGGGATTTATTCTAGTAGATATTTACCGTAGTGATACTAATATAAATTCTATTGTAAAATATCCTGCTATTGACTTAACTTCAGATATCGAAGACAAAAAAACGTGTTATCTCGATAGTTTTTATCGCATTAATTTAAATCATCCATTACTAAAAAGCATGCACGACGCTCTTCGAAGTATGGAAAAGGTAAAATTAAATATCGTTCAAGAAGTAGGGGAGGATTATCTTGGTGAAAATTTAGGGTATGTTAGTGCAGCGGACAGAAATAAACATAGCTATCACGCAATGAAGCGGTTCTATAATCTTGATTGTGTTCAGTCACAATTTGAAAACATTTTTCACTATCGTCATACAAAAAACCAAAGGTAGGTGAGTCCATGAGCAACTTATTATCAACATACCCTGACATCATCGACGTAAAGACCTTATGCAGTATCTTACACATCGGACGACAAAAAGCATATAAACTCTTACAATCTCAAGCCATATATAGTAAGCGAATTGGCAACACCTACCGGATTCCAATATCCAGTGTACGTGATTACATTTATACCAATTCCGCTGAATAGTTTGTTTAACACTCACTATGTATGTGCTATAATAAGCTCATACATAGTGGGTACTTTCAAGGAGGTACCTATGACAGGAAGTATTCAGATTAAAACAACAAAAAGCGGTAAACGTATGCTGTATATTGTGCTTTATTACAGAAACCCGAACACCTTAAAAGGCTGTACCAAATGGGTAAGTACCGGATTGGAAGAAAAAGGTAATAAAAGGAAAGCCTCTTCTCTAATTCCTGAATACATTGAAAAGTATAAATATTTAGAGCATACCACATCGGAACTATCTGCTGATATGCCATTTGTCGACTACTACAAACAATGGCTGGAAAAGAAGAAAACAGATGGCTCAATTGAATTATCTACATGGGAAGGCTATAAACTACATTCTACCCACATTATCAGATATTTCAGCAATCATAATATTAAACTAGCAGAAATCAAACCAAAGCATTTTCAGGAATATTATGATTACCAACTACAATATGGAAAAGTAAATCAAAGAACAAAAGAACGAAGCGGACTTGCTCCAAGAACGGTCAGAAGCCATAAAAATCTTATTGTCAGTGCATTGAATCAGGCAATCATTGATGGCATTATAACCACCAATCCTGCCCAATATGTCGCAGTACGAGGAAAACGCAATAAAGATTATCGGAAAAAGGAAGTGTTTCTAACCATAGTCGAAGCAAATGATTACCTTACATTTATCAGTAAGAACTACCCACGACTTCTGATAATTGCTTATCTTGGTATCTATTATGGTTTCAGGCGCTCTGAAATGTTAGGTCTTACATGGGAATCCATTGATTTTGAATCTCACAAGATAACTGTAAATCGAACGGTCGTAAAAATGATTTCCACGATTGAAAAAGAACGTACCAAGACAAAGAGCAGTACCCGAACCTTAGATTTACTTCCTAATGTAGAAAAACTATTAAAGCAGTTAAAACAACAACAGGAATTGAACCAAAAATTCTTTGGGAATACATACCATGATTCACCCTATATCCTTTGCTGGGAAGATGGCAGACCCTACGCACCGGATTATTTAACTCATGCATTTATGAAAGCCGCAAAATCCTACGGCAAACCGGAACTGACACTTCATAAACTCCGACACTCCTGTGCATCTATTCTTTTTGAAATGGGATGGACACCAAAGGAGATTCAGCATTGGCTAGGTCATGCAGATTATTACACGACCATGAATATTTACACGCATTTAAGCAGTGAAAATTTACCCTATAAATCTGCAGCACTAAATGATTCTCTAATGTTGATTGGTAATAATTAAGCTTGAAACGCCATTTCTTTAGAACAGACTTTAGAACGGGGGCAAAAACAAGACTTTTTCAAAAAGTTTTCGTAAATCGGAATAAACAAAAAAAAGCCCGGAACCCTCATATTTCATAGGATTCCGGTGCCCCTGCCAAGGAGTCGATGCGACAGGATTCGAACCTGCGACCTCTGCGTCCCGAACGCAGCGCTCTACCAAGCTGAGCCACGCATCGATATCTATTTTTTAAACTGCTTAATTATATTAACACAATCTGAAACCATTGTCTAGAATTTTCTATAAAAATACTTCTATGAAATATGTTATAATAACAAAAAAACCTTCGAAAGGACTTATTTTATGAAAAAAACAGCTTTAGTTACCGGTGCTTCCCGTGGAATTGGACGTGCCATTGCGATAGAATTTGCAAAAGCAGGATTTCAGCTGGTTATTACCTGCTCAAAAACAGAAACTGCTTTATTACAGCTTAAAGAAGAACTGCAACAAAATTTTCAGACCGAAGTACTTGCAAGTGTAGGAGACATTTCCGATTACACTTATGTAGAGCAGTTATTTTCTGAAATTTCGGCACATTTTGGCGGTGTAGATGCTCTCATTAATAATGCCGGTATCTCCTATATTGGATTGCTGCAGGATATGAGTATCGAGGAATGGCATCGTATCGTAAATACAAATCTGAGCTCTGTCTTTTCCACCAGCAAACTCGCTATTCCTTATATGTTAAAGCAGCATGCCGGAAAAATCATTAATATTTCTTCTGTATGGGGAAATATCGGTGCATCCTGTGAAGTCGCTTACTCTGCCTGTAAAGGCGGCATCAATTCTTTTACCAAAGCACTTGCAAAAGAACTTGCACCAAGCAATATTCAGGTCAATGCAATTGCCTGCGGCTGCATTGATACGCAAATGAATGCCTGCTTTTCTGAAGAAGAAAAAAAAGCACTTTCCGAAGAAATTCCAACCGGACGCTTCGGACACCCGGAAGAAGTGGCAGCCTTCGCGTTACAGCTTGCTGTAGGAAATGAATATCTGACAGGACAGATTATTACCCTCGATGGTGGCTGGATATAAGAATTTTACACCGACTGATTCTGTATTTTTAAGAATTCCACTTCTATTCGAAGTATCATTACTACCTTTAAAAAGAATCGTTTAAAATTCCATTCATTACTACACCATCAGGAGGGTACTATGAAAATGGGAGCACGTATTCAGGAACTGCTAAACGAAAGAAATTTAACACAACGCGAAATGGGAGAATATCTGCATTTAGAAGCAAATACCATTAACGGCTACATTCACAATCGGCGTTCTCCCGATTTTGAAACAGCATCTCATATCGCCAAATATTTTAATACCAGTCTAGATTACCTGGCTGGTATTTCTAATGTCAGACATTGTCAAAACACCTCTCTAACAGTAGAGGAACTCACACTTCTTAACAATTTCCGCTTACTTGATAATCGTCATCAAAAATTTCTAAGAGATTTCTCTGCCTGGCTTTATCAGGTCCAGGAAGAACAAAAAAAATATCCGGATGATATTTCACTTCCATAAGACCTGTCAAATTCCAAAATCCGGGGACGCAGCCTAAATTTTATAATTTAGGCTGCGTCCCCGGATTTCGAAATTTAGGCTGCGTCCCTAAATTTCAATTATACGGCTTCACCTGTTAAAATAATGACAGTACGTGGTGGAACTGTTAAAGACTTTTTTTCATAGAATTCTGTAAAAGCCTCCATATCCTTTCCATCCTCATATTCTACATTTGTATTCATTACAACCTTCCACTGCATGCTCTCCGGAAGCTCCGGAAGCTGCATAATAAGTGGTTCCCAGTAGGCATTCATACAGTAAAAAACAATGTCATCGCAACTAGCCTTTTCATCTCTGCCTGCATACATCACGCCGATGAGATGACCGTTATTATCCGTGCTTCCGTTCCATGGAAAACCATTGTGCACACTGATTTCCGGGAATTTGCATGCAGCTTCACTTGTCTTTCTACGGAGAATTGCATGTTTCTTACGGAATGCAATCATAAAACGGAAAAAATCATGTATTTCACTATATTTCTCTAAGCGGTTCCAATCCAACCATGAAATAATATTGTCCTGGCAATAGGCATTATTATTCCCAAACTGCGTGTTACAGAACTCGTCTCCTGCAAAAAACATTGCAGGTCCACGGCTACACATCAGGGTCGCAAACGCATTTTTCACCATTCGTCTGCGCAGTCCTTTTACTTCCGGATCATCTGTTTCACCCTCGACACCACAATTCCAGCTGTTTCCATTATTGTCACCATCATTATTATCCCAACCATTTTTCTCATTATGCTTCGTATTGTAAGAATACAAATCGTATAAAGTAAATCCATCATGACATGTCAGGAAATTGACTGATGCACTTTCTCCACGGTAGATTGGATCATAAAGATCTTTTGAACCGGTAATTCTGGTAATGGCTACACCTGCCATTCCTCCATCACCTTTCAAAAAACGTCTCATATCATCACGATATCTTCCATTCCATTCTGCAAATCTACTGCCCACCGGAAAGCTTCCTACCTGATACAAACCGCCGGCATCCCACGCCTCTGCAATCAGTTTTACTTTTCCAAGAATTGGGTCACACGCAAGATTTTTTAAAATTGGCGGATTTTCCATTGGTACACCATTTTCATCACGACTTAAAATCGACGCAAGGTCAAAACGGAAGCCATCCACACGATAGTCCGTTACCCAGTGTCTTAAGCAGTTTAAAATAAAATTTGAAACTGCCGGATGATTACAGTTCATTACATTTCCACATCCACTAAAATTGTAATAGTATCCATTTGGCGTCAGCATATAATAAATGTTATTATCAATTCCCTTAAAAGAGAAACATGGTCCAAACTCGTTTCCCTCCGCAGTATGATTAAATACTACGTCTAAAATAACTTCGATTCCATTTTCCTTTAATTCATAAATCAGGTTTTTTAACTCATCACCTTCATGATTGTGTTCCACAACCGAAGTATAACCCGTATTTGGTGCAAAGAAACAGACAGTGTTGTAACCCCAATAATTATAGAGCTGCTCACCCTCGTAAATTCTATTTCCTTCCATCTCATCAAACTCAAAAATGGGCATCAGTTCCACAGCATTGATACCTAAATCCTTTAAATAAGGAATCTTTTCTCTTAACCCTTCAAAAGTTCCTTTTGCTTTTACGCCGGAGGATTCATGTTTGGTAAAACCTCTGACATGCATTTCATAAATAATTAAATCCTCAAATGGAAGTTCTACAGGTTTTATTTTTCCCCAGTCAAAGTTATTTTCTACAACTCTTCCGTGATATTCAAACGCCTTTCCCCCCGGCAGCTTCTCGCCCCAGTTGCGCTGTCCTGCAACAGCCCTGGCATAAGGATCTAATAACACATTTTCTTTATTGAATAAAAGTCCCTTTCTCGTATCATATGGTCCATCCATCTGATAAGCATATTCAAACTCTTCCATCCTGAGACCATAGACAAGAATTGAATAAGTATTTCCTATATGATATTCTTCTGGAAAAGGAATCTTTGCATACGGTTCATTTTCCTGTGGACGAAACAACAACAGTGTACAACCGGTTGCTCCAAAAGAATGGATAGTAAAGCTTACCCCTCTTTCCGTCTGTGTCGCACCCTCTCTGTTATAAAATCCCGGTCTGATTTTAAATCCAGCCACCTCGTCTAATGGCTGCAATTTCTGACCTCTTTGCGGCATTCGATTCATCCCCATATAGCTCACCATCCCATTTATACAAAATCTATACATAATATATTATAAAGAATTTCCTTTCTAATTTCAAATACTAATACCTTTTTCCTAATTTTCTTTTTGAAATATACATTCTTATATACCAAGTATAGTGGAACTACCTGTCTAAAATACTCTGATTTTGTCAAGTAGCATCCCGCAGCTCTTACCTTCACAGATTTATTGTTATTTCATTTGTATAATAGATTATAAAATGGTAGAATATAACATAGTAATTCTCTGAGTTATTTATGAAATTGTTTCAGAGACTTGTTCCGGCCAATCATGAGATACACGCTCTGCAAGTTTCTCAGATTCGCAGGTGGCGAATGGCTTATGCCTTCCACGCAAACAACAGATTTTTTGGAGGTACTATCACATGGAAGAAAAAATTTATAAAGTCATGGGTTCTACCGGTGCAGCCAGCATTGCTTTGGGCATTTGTGTTCTTGTTGCCGGTGTCGTTTCCGGGATTCTTATGATTGTAAATGGTTCCAGATTATTAAAAAACAAAGGGAAGATTGTCTTCTAGACAATTCCTCCCTTTGTTTTTTTATTTCTCATGATTGGACTTCTAAACTCTGCATCCATATTTTTTTCTTAAAAATCACCAGTGCCATAATTAACCGCACAACTTCCTCTAATGAGAGAATAAAATATACAAGCGGTATTGGTAAATGCCATACAAAGGCTGACAACAATCCCAGAGGCACACCAAATGCCCAGGTTCCAATGATGTCAATCCACATAACAATTTTTGTTTTTCCTCCGCTTCGAATAATTCCTCCTCCCAGAATCATGTTCATAACCTTCACCGGAGAAATCAGTGCAAAGGCAATCAGTATCTGCCCAGCTGTCTGTTTCACTGATTCCTCTACCAGATAAACATCCACATATATTCCC
>X314_Red_Deer__coassemble_33_pt1 | contig 29740 bp, 27 predicted proteins | sample X314_Red_Deer__metabat2_high_PE_002 | metagenome-assembled genome bin X314_Red_Deer
ATCCCCTCATGAATGAGGGGCAGGGGAGTTGAGGTGTCGAAGACACTTTTTTACTTTATAGGAAAAACATTGTCACGCTAATGAGTGAAAGTTTTTTATAAAGCAAAAACGCCCTGCGAGGATGCTCATAACCCGGGAATGGTAGATGTCACTGCGTGACCGCGCATTAGCGCGAGATTATTTGTTATTGGAGAAGTTTATGGATAATATGAAAATTCAGAATGAAAAAAGTTCCTTGTCAATAAAAGAGTGGATTAAAAAGGAGAAGGAAGAAACGGAAATATTACTCAGATGTATCCCTGCAACGGTAGTTTCTTTATTTGTAGTCAGTGTTATCTGTATGAATCTGCTTGCAAATAAAACGTTGCTCCAGACAGACTATATAGCATTGGACGGAGGAATATTGATTTCGTGGCTGTCATTTATGTGTATGGATATTATCACAAAGTATTTCGGACCCAAGGCATCCAACAAAATTGCTGTGCTTGCATCAACGATAAACCTGCTTACGTGTGCGATTTTTTACATTGCAAGCATCATTCCCTCTAATGCAAATGATTATACCGCACTAGATGAGCTACTTGGAGGGACATGGTTTATTCTATTGGGAAGCACCATTGCATTTCTTGTGTCAGCAGTAATCAACAATTTCTTGAATTGGACAATTGGAATGGCGTTTCACAAGAACCCGGATGGAAAGCTTGCATATGCGGCTCAGTCATATGTTTCTACTTTTGTCGGGCAGTTTTTGGATAACTTTATTTTCTCGCTTATTGTATTTGTTGGATTTGCACCGGTATTCTGGGATGGATTCCACTGGACAGTATTACAATGTACTGTATGTGCCTTGACCGGGGCTATTGCAGAATTAATTATGGAAGTATTGTTCTCGCCATTCGGTTATCGAATTGTAACGAAGTGGAAACAGCATAATGTAGGGCAGGAATATCTTGATTATATCAATGGAGGAAAGCAGTAATGAAAGTTTTGATAACAGGAACATCGCAGGGAATAGGAAAAGCAATTGCCGAACGTTTTTTGAAGGAGAATCATGAGGTGATTGGCATTGATAGACAGGAAGCCGGTATTGAACAGAAAGGGTATACACATTATCAGGTGGATGTGCGTGATTATGAGAAACTGCCGGAACTTTCCGATATCAATGTTTTAATCAATAACGCAGGAACACAGAATGAAGATGATATAGATATCAATCTGAAAGCACTGATTCATATGACTGAGAAATATGGTATTCAGGATAAAATACGCTCTATCTTAAATATCGGTTCCGCAAGTGCTCATACAGGTGCGGAATTTCCGGAGTATTGTGCTAGTAAAGGCGGAATATTAGCATATACCAAGAATGTTGCAATGCGTGTTGCAACTTATGGTGCTACTTGTAACAGCCTTGACCCGGGCGGAGTTCTGACTCCACTTAATGAGTGTGTGATGACTGATGCTGTTCTTTGGGAAGAAATCATGAATGAAACACCTTTGAAAAAGTGGGCAACTCCGGAAGAAATAGCAGAGTGGGCATACTTTCTTACCGTTACAAATACTTTCTGCACCGGTCAAAATATACTTGTTGATGGTGGCGAATCCATCAATTATCATTTTGTTTGGAAAAACTAAAGATGCAAATAAAATCATGGATAACTATCGGAGTGGTTTCATTAAGTGTAACATGTATAGAGCACTGATTACTTGACAATTGGTGAAAAATATTTTAATATCCACATAACATATAGAATTAGTAGGAAGTGGTGACGTTTGTCAATTAAAAAAATTGCAGAAGCAGCTGGAGTTTCTACAGCAACGGTATCAAGAGTTTTAAATAATCCAAATTATAAATGCTCGTCAGAGGATTTAAGAGACAAGATATGGCAGATAGCCCGTGAATTAAATTATATGCCAAATGAAGCAGCAAGAAATTTGAAAATGGGCGTAGCAAATGACTTGGCAAAAACTTATTATATTGATATTTTGATGACACGTACAGAAAATACTCAGGCAGACCCATTTTTTAGCGAAGTGTTGCGGATTATTGAAAGTGAAATACATAAGCAGAGGTGTATTTTGGTAAGAGTGTGGCATCAGCCGTTATTTTCCAATGACAAGAAGTGTAAGATAGAAAATATAGACAAGATACTTGCAGATATGATGCAGAAGGAGCAGACTCACAGCGACGGATTAATTATTATTGGGAAGTGTAATGATGAAGTGTTAAAAAAGCTGGTATCCAAATATAAAAGTGTTGTTTCTGTGAACCGAAATTCTACCAATTATAAAGTAGATGAAGTTACCTGTGATGGAAAAAGAATAGCCATGCTGGCGGTAGAATATTTGATTCAACTTGGGCACAGAAAGATTGGATATGTGGGAGATTGTCACAATGAATCCAGATACAAGGGTTATCAGGAGACTTTGTTTAAGTACAATATTGATATGGATATAAATAATGTAATTGAAGCAGAGCATACAGAGGCAGAAGGTTATGAAATCATGGAAAAGCTAATTCAGAGGGAAGAGGCACCAACTGCAATCTATTGTGCGAATGATATGATAGCAATTGGAATGTTAAAGTGCCTGGGAAAATATAAAAACAGGTATTACATGCCATCGATTATTGCTAGTGATGATATTGATGAGGCGCAATATACGAAGCCTATGCTTACAACTGTGAGATTACCCAAGGAAGAGATGGGGAAATTTGCTATGCATTTGTTATTGGATCGTTTAAACGGTGGACACAAGGCAATTGTCAAGACTGAATTAGAGGGTAAATTGATAGTTCGAGAAAGCTGTACATCCGTAGAAAACAGTACAAGAGTGGAATATTATATTTAAGGTAAACAAAGAACTTCCGGATTATTATATTACAAAGAATATAAATAAAAAGAAAAGGACAGATGTGATGAAAATGGCATGTCTGTTCTTTTTTTGTTAAGAAATATAAACGTTTATGAGAGGGTAGCTAAAAAAGTAATAATGATAATAGGAAAAAAAGTAAATCTAATAAAATAACAGGGAAATAGTGATGTATACGTTTACATGAAAAACTGGAAAAATAAAGGCAAATAGGGGGAATGTGATTATGAAAATGTGATAAAACACGTAAAAAAACATAAGTGTACACGTTTACATAAAAACGGATTCTGAAAAAAATAAATTATAAAAAAGATGGGAAAAAATCAGAATACAGGTCATTTTTTAAATAAAATAACGGCGAAAAATGTAAACGATTACAAAAACTATACTAGAAATCCTATAGGAGTATAGGGTATAACTACATCAAGCAAGGCGACGAAGCCAAAGAAAAAGAAGAAGGTGAATGAAGTGAAGAAATTAAAAACAGTTCTTTTAGGTCTCATTATTCCGGTACTTGTATTGATTTTCTGGTGGCATGCCACAAATTTTGGAGATACACCGGAAAGTATATTACCAAAGATTGATACAGTAGGAAAAACAATTAAAGCAATGTGTCAGGATGGTACTTTACAGCAGGATTTACTTATTAGTCTGCAGCGTGTGATAGAGGGGTATTTTATTTCAGCATTTTTAGGAATTTTCCTTGGAACCATCATGGGAATGTCTGAAACAGTAAGAAAGATATTTCAGCCTACTGTTACCACTATACGACAGATTCCAATTATGGCATGGATTCCATTATTGATTTTATGGTGCGGAATAGGTGAACTATCTAAAATAGTAATTATTGTGATTGCATCCTTTTTTCCAATTATGGTAAATACATTGAGCGGTATCAGTGGAACTCCGTTGGAATATGTGGAGGTGGCAAAACTTTATAAAATAAGCAAAGGAAAAACCTTTTTAAGAGTATATCTTCCTCATGCTCTTCCAAATATCCAAACAGGATTAAAACTTGGACTTGGTGTTTCATGGATGGCTGTGGTTGCAGCAGAGCTTATTGCATCCACCTCAGGAATTGGTTACAGAATGAGCTATGCAAGAACCCTTATGCGGTCAGATGTGGTAATTATCTGTATGATTGTAATCGGAATCATAGGAATTTTGATGGATAAGTTGCTGACCGTCATCTTTACAGCATTAACTCCATGGGAGAGAAAGAGGAGGGAAAGAGGATAATGGCAGAAGAAAACAGCTTGGTGATTAATCATTTAAATAAAAAATTTGATGTTGATAAGAAACAGGTAGAAATTTTAAGAGATATTAATCTGACCATAAAAAAAGGTGAGTTTATCACAATTGTAGGGCACAGTGGCTGTGGTAAATCCACACTGCTAAAAATAATAGCCGGTCTCGTAGGATATTCAGAAGGAGAGATTATTCGAAATGGCAAGCCGGTAACCGGACCGGATACAGACTGTGGAATGGTTTTTCAGGAACATCGCCTTCTTCCATGGCTTAAGATTAAGGATAACATCGGTTTCGGTCTGGATAAGTCAGATAAAAAGAAATGGAACGAAACAGTGCAAAGACACATTGAATTGGTAAAATTGGAAGGATTTGAAAACGCATATCCATCCCAGCTTTCGGGAGGAATGTCACAAAGAGCAGCCATTGCAAGAGGACTTGTTACCAGCCCGGATATTTTACTTCTTGATGAACCTTTTGGAGCATTAGATGCACTGACAAGAGTTCAGATGCAGAAGGAAATCCTTCGTATCTGGGAAGAAGAAAAGACAACTATGATTATGGTAACCCATGACATAGATGAGGCAATTTATCTTGGAAATAGAATCGTGGTAATGTCAGCAAGACCGGGTGAAATCAAAGAAATTATTAAAGTTGACTCAACCAATGCAAAAGTAAGAGGAAGTATGGACTTTTCATATTATAAGCAGAAGGTGTACAGTCACTTCTTTGAAGATAAAAAGGAAACAGAGGAATATAGCATTTAAGTGCAGGAAGGGAGGAAAAAAGATGAGTTACATATTAAATGCAAATCAAAAAGATGCAACAGAAATTACAAAGAAACATAATAAAAGCATAAAAGAAAATGTAAATCTTCATTTCATAGAGGAAGAAAAGAGAGATATTGAAGAATTGAAATCCCATTTTATCTATGAATTAGGAGAAGAAAATATTACAGATGAAAAAGGAAATGTTCGCTGGAATCGTAAACAGCAGAACTATCTTCGGGCAGATGCACCGGATACGGTAAACCCTTATTTATGGCAGATTGCACAGGACGGACTTTCGGCAGGAGTGATCGAACTGGTAAAAGGCAAAGTGTATGTAACAACCGGAATTACCCCGTCAACTGTTGGTTTTGTTAGAAGCGATAATGGCTGGATTGTGGTAGATGCCGGAGGGTCTGTAAATGAAGGAGAACTTACGCTGGATATTATAGAAAAAGCCTTAGGTGAAAATGTAAGAGATAATATCAAAGCACTGATTATCAGTCATACTCACCAGGATCATTTTGGCGGCGCAGAAGTATTTGTAACACAGAAAGGTTCTGGCAAAGTACCCGTTTATGGACCGGCAGGCTATGAACAGTCTCTAGTAAACGACAATTTATATGGTGGAATTGCAATGTCAAGAAGATTGCAATATCAGTGCGGATTGTTTCTTCCAAGGAGTGAGAAGGGATATATTACCTTGGGACTTAGCACTGCACCGGGGGCATATGGAAGGGTATCTTCTGTTTTTCCAACAGAGAGCATTGAAAAAGATATTACCATTAACATAGATGGTATTGATATTGATTTTCTTTTGACACCGGATACAGAAACAGAGGCGCATCTGATTTGCTATTTCAAAAATTACCATGCACTGTTTTTGGCAGATAATACAGTGGGTACTATCCACAATACCTATACCATGCGTGGAGCTCCTGTCAGGGATGCCAATTACTGGGGAAAACTTCTTTATAAGCTGTACCTGCAGTACGGTGAAGATACAGACGTGATTTTTGCAGGTCATGGAATACCGCACTGGAAGTCAACGCAAAGACCGGATAAGCTGAAAAAGTTCCTGCTGGACAATGCGGCGGCTTATAAGTTTACGAACGATCAGGCATTGCTTTTGGCTAACGAAGGATACAACCTGAACGAAATCGGTAATAAGATTGAAATCCCGGAATCCATTAGTCGTACCTGGTATACCAGGGGACATTACGGAAGTTACTCCTTTAATGCCAGAGCTTCATATCAGAAGTATCTTGGATTTTATGATGGAAATCCGGTTCATTTGTTACCACTTCCGGAAAAAGAACTGGCTGCAAAGTTTATCGAATATGTAGGATCAACAGAAGAGGTGCTAAAAAAGGCAAAAGCAGATTTTGAAAAAGGAGAATATCAATGGGTTGCTACTGTAGCGAACCATCTGGTATTTGATAATCCGGAAAATTTGGATGCGCGTTATTTATGTGCTGATGCTTTGGAGCAGTTGGCATATCAGAGTGAAAATGGTTTGTGGAGAAATGCATATCTGGCTGCCGCAGTGGAACTTCGTAATCCGGATTTTGCAAAACATCTGAATATCCGTGCAATGGATAATCGTGATACGATAGCATACGTTTCCACAGAGCTGCTTTTAGATCACTTGGGAATTAATTTTGATGGCTATCGTGCAGAAAAAGAAGCAGATAGTGAAAAAGCCGCTATACCTTCGGAATATGCACAGGGAAAATTGCAATTTCGTTTACAGATTACGGAGGACGCAAGTTTTTCTAAGGTAACGGAATCACATATTGTAAATATTTATAAAGGAACGGTTTTTCATTGGCAGGAAAGCCGGGAGGCAAATACTTTTGATGAAAGGCTTCCGGTAGTCAAGGCTACGCGTGAAGGTATTTACAATCTTGCGGTAAAGCAATACCAGCAGAGCAAGGATTTGTTTAAAACAGATAGGACAGATATTCTTACATGGATTAATGAATATGTGGTTGATACCGGTAAGTATAGAAACTTTAATTTAATCGAACCTTTGGAAGAAATTAAATAATACATAGAAAGATGAGGAAAAAATTATGAAAAATTTAAAGAAATTAACAGGAATTTTATTGGCACTAACACTAGTAGCAGGAGTAGTGGGTTGCGGTGACTCCAAGGACAACAATGTAAAAACAGAGACAGAAGTTACAGAAACGGCAACAGATAATACTGATGAATCTGGTTCAAATGATACCACAGAGTTGAAAAAAGTAGTGATTGGAACTACCGGATTAGATGGTTCCCTGACAGAAAATGCAGCAATTGCTCAGAAAGAAAGCTTTTTTGAAGAAGAATTAGAAAAAGTAGGGTACTATCCTGAGTATCAGGCATTTGCACAGGCAGGTCCGGCCATTAATGAGGCATTTTCGTCTAAAGCTATTGATTTTGCGGCATATGGAGATTTACCGGCAGTTACAGCAAAAAGCAATGGAATAGATATTAAAGTAATTGCAACCACAAGTTCTAATATGGGATATAGTGTCGTTATAGATAATGATTTAGAAATTTCATCTATTGCTGATTTAAAAGGAAAAAAAGTGGTGGTAGGATTCGGTACTGCTCCATACAAATATTTCTCTGATTTGTTAGAGAAAAATGGATTAACCTTAGAGGATGTTGAAATTGTAAATTCAGCAACAGATGGTCCTACAATGCTTCCGGCAAAACAGGCAGATGCATTTGTTACAGCAGAAGGTCCTGCACTATTATATCAGGCAAGTGGAATTGGAAAAGTATTTGATACATCCGATGTGGCAGATGAATTATCTTCTCTGTTTGTATTGGCAGGAAGAACAGAGTTTATTGAGGAAAACCCGGAAGTTGCACAGGCACTTGTTACAGCATTACAGAGAGCATATGAATTTGCACAGGAAAATCCGGACAAGGTATATGAAGATTTAGCAACGGACAGTTTCCCGGCAGAGATTCAGAAACAGGTTTATAATGATACTTCTTTTGTAGGGTTTAATCCGGAAATTGATGAAAAAACAGTGGAAAAGACAGAGGGACTGGTAGCTTTCCTGAAGGCAAATAGTATTATTACAAATGATGTGGCTGTGGATGAATTTTTGGATACCTCTGTATATGAAAAAGCAGTTCAGTAGCAGATTATAATACAGTAAACAGGGCATTGGAGGATAGTATGGATAATACATTGAATTCACAAAGAAAAGATGCGACAGAATTTACAAAAAGTTATAATCAGAAACTCCGTGAAAATTTCAATCCCCAATATATTGAAGAAGAAGACCAGGATATTGAAGAGTTTAAATCGCATTTCATTGTTAAGCTTGAGGATAACATTTCCGATGAAAAAGGAAATGTTATCTGGAATATCCGCGCACAAGATTATATCAAGGCAGACTATCCGGATTCTGTTAACCCATATCTTTGGCGTAATGGAAAGGATGGAATGCTTCCCGGAGTTGCAGAGCTGATAGAAGGAAAGGTTTATATTACAACCGGAATTTCGGTAGCGCCTATCGGATATATCAGAAGTGCCAATGGATGGATTATTCAGGATACAGGTTCCTCTTTGGAGGATGCAGAAGTATCATTGGATCTTTTGGAAAAAACAATTGGAGAAAAGATTCGTGGACATGTGAAGGCCATTATTATCAGTCACACACATCATGATCACTTTGGTGGAACGGAAAGTTTCTTAAAACATGAAAAAGAACCGGAAAAGATTCCGATTTATGGTCCTATCGGCTACGAGCAATCTATGACTAATGATAACCTGAGTACTGGTATTGCAATGGCAAGAAGGGTACAGTATCAGGCTGGTGTATTTCTTCCAAGGGATGATAAAGGATATATTTCAATGGGATTGAGCAATACGCCTTATATACATGGAAGAATCTGTTCTGTTTTTCCAAATGAGTTGATAGAACAGGATAAAACTCTTGACTTGGATGGTATAAAAGTAGATTTTATTCTTACTCCCAATACAGAAACAGAGGCACATATGATTACTTATTTCAGAAATTATCATACGTTGTATCTTGCAGATGATGCGGTGGGAACAATTCATAATACATATACCATGCGTGGCGCCCAGGTTCGCGATGCAAATTACTGGGGCGAAATTCTTTATAAGTTGTATCTTGACTATGGTGAAGAGGTAGAATTAATATTTGCAGGTCATGGAATTCCTGTTTGGAAAACTGATAAGAGACCAGACAAATTAAAACGTTTTTTGCTTGATAATGCAGCTGCATACAAATTTACAAGTGATCAGGCATTACTTATGGCAAATAAAGGCTATAATTTAAATGAGATTGGAAATGCCATTGAAATACCGGAATCTATTAGCCGGACCTGGTATACAAGAGCGCATTATGGAAATTATACGTTTAATGCAAGAGGCGCGTTCCAAAGACATCTTGGTTTTTATGATGGAAATCCGGTTCACCTTTTGCCACTCCCGGAAAAAGAACTTGCACGAAAGTTTATTAAATATGTAGGTTCTGCTGAAAAAATCCTTGAATATGCAAAAGAGGACTATGAAAACGGAGAATATCAGTGGGTTGCAACAGTGACCAATCATCTTGTATTTGATAATCCTAACAATCTTGAAGCACGTTATTTATGTGCTGATGCTTTGGAGCAGCTTGGATATCAGGCAGAAAGTGCATTATGGAGGAATGCATATCTTTCAGCGGCCGTTGAACTTAGAAATCCAGACATTAATAAGAAACGTAATTGCAACGCCATGAATAATAAGGATTATATTGCATATGTTTCAAGCAGTCTTCTGTTGAATCATCTTGGAATTAATTTTGACGGTTATCGTGCAGAAACAGAAGCGGTTTCAGGTATCAATATCACACCGCCGGAGTACCTGAAAGGAACCTTGCAATTTGCTTTGCAGATTTATGAAGATAATACCTTTGAGAATAAACAGGAGACTCATATTGTAAACATCTATAAAGGGACTGTTTTTCATTGGAAAGAAGAGAAAAATACTATTTCCCTTGAGAAACAAATTCCGGTCGTGAAAACAACACGAGATGGTGTTTATCGATTAGCAGCAAAACAATATCAGGAAAATAAAAATCTGTTTTCTTCACAGCGGCCGGATATTATAGAGTGGATAGACAGATATGTGGTAGATTTTTCAGATTATAGGAACTTCAATCTTATTGAGCCAATATAATGATAAAGTTTTATGGATTAGAAAAAGAAAATCTGTTGTTTGACGTGAAATAAAAGCGAACGCATGAATTGTAAGTGCTGGAATAAAGCATAGAAAAAGGGTTGCCTGTGGGCAACCCTTTTTCTGGTTAACAGCGTTTTTCCAGCTCTGTAATCAAAATTTTTAATGCTTGTATTCTTGCATATTTTTTATCGTTGGATTCTAAAATATACCAAGGTGCATATTCCGTGCTTGTTTTTTCAATCATTTCATTCACTGCCTCTTCGTACAAATCCCATTTTTCACGGTTACGCCAGTCTTCATCCGTGATTTTCCACTGTTTTTCCGGGGTATTTTGTCTGTCAGTAAAACGTTCTAGCTGAGTGTCTTTATCAATATGTACCCAGAATTTAATGACTACAGCTCCCCAGTCAATTAATTCCTTTTCAAACTCATTAATTTCATTGTAGGCACGTTTCCAGTCATTTTCACTGCAAAGTCCCTCTAAACGTTCTACCATTACACGACCATACCAGGTTCTGTCAAAAATAGCGATATGTCCGGTTTTTGGCAGACGATTCCAGAAACGCCAGAGGTAATGTCTTGCCTTTTCGTGGGGTTCCGGACTGGCAATTGGATGAACTTCATATCCTCTTGGGTCTAAGGCACCGGTAATACGTTTGATATTGCCGCCTTTTCCAGCCGCATCCCAGCCTTCATAAGCAATCACTACAGGAATTTTTTTGCGATACAGCTCACTGTGAAGTTCTCCTAATCTTTTCTGAAGTTTTTCCAATTCCGTACGGTAAATGTCTTCTTCAATTTCTTTATCCAGCTTAATATCCGCAAGCTTTGGCATTTTCTTAAGTGGAAATACATTTTGTAAAATAGGAACAGCAATACTGCTGTTTTGTAAGGCAGTTTCAATGCCTTCTACCATGCGTTCGAGTACCTGCAGCTCTGCCCACTTTTTATTTTTAGCATCTACAATATACCATGGTGCATTAGAGGTGTTGGTATCCTCTAAGTAACGGTCGAAAACCTCCTCGCATTTGTCATAATGCTTATTTTGCCATAAGTCATTTTCACTTACACGCCACTTGGTATTTTTATCTTCTAATAAGTGTGTCAGTCGCTTCTTTTGCTCTTTTTCGCTAATGCGGAAGAAAAATTTCAGCACCAGGTATCCGTTGTCTGTCAGCTGTCTTTCAAATCGTTTTACACTGTAAATCCGTTTTGTGTATTCTTCTTCATTGATTTCGGAATGAAGCTTTGCGGTGGTAATTTCGTCCATCCATCCGGCATCTAACAGCACAAACTTTCCGGCCTGTGGAATTTTTACAAAATAGCGGTAAAGAAATGGTTTTCGCTGTTCTTCTTCGGTTTTCTTATCCATGGTAAATACTTTAAAAAATCTTGGGTCAATATTTTTGATTACTTTACCGATGATACTTCCTTTTCCGGCACTTCCAAAACCCTCCATTAAAACCAGTACCGGCAGTTTGTGCTCTTTCAGCTCCATTTGCAGTGAAAAAAGCTTTGTTCTTGCTGCGTCTAACCGTTCCTTCAAGACATCATCTTCCGGACATTCCATTTTTGCAAAATCAGTAATCATACCTGTTTCCTCCATTTGTTTACATGATTGCTACCCATTCCCTTTCGTTAACTTAAGCCAAAACCCATTCCCCCCACAGGAATTGACTGCCTTACAAATTTTATATCTTAATAGTATCACGTCCTGAATGGATTTGCACCCTTGAAATACTTCTTTTTTCAATTATTTCTTCAAATAGAGTACATCTGTTATTTGCCAATCCTCAATGAATGGAAACTAGACTTATGCATATGGAGAGCAGAAAAGATTTATGGAAGCATTTGTGTAAAATCATAATATAAAAAAATTATTTTATTGATTAAATCTGTGGCATTTAATATAATGTACAAGGTGTTTTTTTGCGGAAGAAGCATGATGAAAGCCGGGGATTAGAAGGTATTTCAAAAGCAGATACCTATGCAGGAATTCTGCAGAGTGCCAAGGATGCAGCTGTATAGATAGGAGAGGAACAAATTTCAAGTGGAAGATGGGCGTGTTATATGAAAGAAAGTATTTTAGCAATTGTTACGTTGCTTATCATTCTGGGAGTTTTTTTATTGTGGTGCAAAGGTCGGGTGGAACATTGGAAACGGCGTGCAGCATGTACGGAAGCTATAACAGCACGGCTGGAAAAGAAAAGTGTTTCCGGTGTAGGAAGAGGAGAACGATATAGGCGGCATTTTCAGTTTACCTATGTTTATCACGGCAGCCGCAAGGCATGCTCACTAGATGAACCAAACAAAAAAGATTATAAGCGATACAAGGAAGGCGAGGAATATACAATCTATGTGAATCCGGAGCATTTCCAAGATATCAGATACAGAAAGTTAGAGAAAAAATATAGCTTTCTGCTATATGCGTTGAGAGGTTTCCTGCTTTTGATAAGTATTGCTACGTCATTTTCTTTGACAATGATAAATATACAGAATATGGAATGGGGGATTACGGTAACATTCTTTGACTGGCTTGCACCGGTATTCTGGGTTGCTGTTTTAATAGGTTGTATTGTTTCGATAAATAGAGATTAGTTATTGTGAAATATGGTAGAACAAAAAGGGCTGTCGGAAAATCTTTCTGATGATACCAATTATGGTAGAGAATTTTCAAGAAGATTTTGCGACAGTCTTTTTGTTGTACAAAAAATGAAAATATATACCATATGCTATTAGGAAAAAACTATAACGGGTTATAAAGTTTCTGATATTGACATCAGAACGCTTTGAGCATAAAATACAGTAAAAGAAAACCTACTAATTTCATAGGATAAGTGAGGTAAAGATATCTGTTTTTATTTAATTGTATTAGTAGGATGCTTTAGAAAGGGTGTGATGTGATGGATACGGTCTTTATTGCCGAATATATTCCGCTTTATGTTAAGGCAGCCAGGCTGACACTAAGCATTGGACTCATCGGTATTATGCTTTCACTGATTGTAGGTCTGATAATCGCATTTATCCAGTATTTTAAGATTCCAATCTTAAGACAGATTGCAACAGTATATATTGAGTTGTCAAGAAACACGCCATTATTAGTACAGTTGTTTTTCCTGTATTTTGGTTTACCGAAGATTGGCATTAGTATCAGTTCCGAGGGTTGTGCAATTATTGGACTCTGTTTCTTAGGAGGCAGTTACATGGCGGAGGCTTTTCGAAGTGGAATTGAATCAGTGGGGAAAGGACAGGAAGAATCTGCATTGGCCTTGGGATTTGAGAAAACACAGGTCATAAGATATGTAATTTTACCACAGGCATTATCCGTTTCTATCCCTGCCTTATGTGCAAACTTTATATTTCTTATTAAAGAGACATCTGTATTTAGTGTAGTGGCACTGGCAGATTTAATGTATGTCGCAAAGGATTTAATAGGTCTTTATTATAAAACAGACGAAGCGTTGTTGATGTTAGTGACTGCCTATCTGGTAATACTTCTTCCGGTTTCGATATTGGCAGCAGTGCTGGAAAGGAGGCTTCGTTATGCAGGATTTGGGAATTAGAGTTTTGTTCATGGGAAATAACTTCCTAAGACTGTTAGAAGGACTTTGGATTACGATTCGAATTTCACTAATAGCAGTTGCTTTTTCCATTGTGCTCGGTGTTCTGTTAGGAATGCTAATGACGGTAAAGAACCCCGTTACGAAGACCTTGACAAAAATATATTTGGAATTTGTTCGTATTATGCCACAGTTAGTGCTTTTGTTTCTGGTATTTTTTGGACTTACAAAATCCTTTGGAATCAATCTTTCCGGTGAAACAAGTGCCATCATTGTGTTTACTCTTTGGGGAACAGCTGAAATGGGAGATTTGGTCAGAGGTGCATTACTGTCCATTCTAAAGCATCAATATGAGAGCGGCGCGGCAATCGGACTTAGTAAATGGCAGGTTTACTGTTACATTATTATTCCACAGATTATTACAAGGCTTCTGCCGTTAGCCATCAATCTGGTGACACGAATGATAAAAACCACATCCCTTGTGGCACTCATCGGTGTGGTAGAGGTTTTAAAGGTAGCGCAGCAGATTATTGAGGCAAATCGATACACCGTGCCGGATTCGGCATTATGGATTTATGGAACCATCTTTTTCTTATACTTTATTGTATGCTGGCCAATTTCACTGGTGGGAAAAAGATTGGAGAAAAGATGGAAAACAGTATAAAAAGAGGTGAGTGATATGGCGGAAAAGCCGGTCTTATTAGAAGCAAAAAATATGATAAAGGACTATGGTGAGGGACGAATATTAGATGATGTTTCCTTAGAACTTCATAAGGGCGAAGTTATTGTCCTTATAGGTCCGTCTGGTTGTGGAAAGAGTACTTTTCTTCGATGTATGAATGGATTGGAGCAGATCCAATCCGGACAGATTTTATTAGATGGTGAGGTTATTTCGGGAGAGAAGACCGATTGGGCAAAGGTCAGACAAAAAGTTGGCATGGTTTTTCAAAGCTATGAATTATTTCCTCACATGAATGTAATTGATAATATCACGCTTGGTCCGGTCAAGGTTCAGGGAAGAGATAAAAAAGAAGTGATAAAAGAAGCAGAGAAGCTTCTTGATCGGGTAGGTCTTCTTGATAAAAAGGATGCTTTTCCACGACAACTATCAGGAGGACAGAAACAGCGGGTTGCAATCGTGCGGGCATTGATTTTAAAGCCGGAGATTCTCTTGTTTGATGAAGTAACAGCGGCACTTGATCCGGAGATGGTAAGAGAAGTTTTAGATGTAATCTTAGAGCTTGCTTCGGATGGATATACTATGTTGATTGTGACACATGAAATGCAATTTGCGAGGGCGGTTGCAGACAAAATTGTTTTTATTGATGGTGGGAAAATCGTGGAAAGCGACGAGCCGGAGAAATTTTTTACTCAGCCAAAAACTGATCGTGCAAGACGGTTTTTGAATACATTTATTTATGCAAAGGATGCTGCTGAAAAAGCGGAATAAGCATCCGATTCATACTTATTATAATGAAAAAAGGAGGAGCAAAAGTATGAAAAAGTTTTTATCGTTATTGTTAACATTTGTTGTAGCACTCGGAGTTTTCACAGGTTGCGGCAGTACAGAAGGAACTTCTGCTGATGAATCAAATACTACAGAAAAAGCAACCGAAAAAACGGGTGAAGATGTTGTATATCGTACTCTTGATGAAATTAAAGAAAGCGGTTCTGTAAAAATTGGTGTATTCAGCGACAAGAATCCATTTGGTTATGTAGATGAAAATGGTGACTATCAGGGTTATGATGTATACTTTGCTGAGCGTATTGCGAAGGATCTTGGTGTGAAGGTAGAGTATGTTTCTACAGATGCAGCCAACCGTGTGGAATACTTAAAGTCCGGTAAGGTTGATATTGTTCTTGCAAATTTCACAGTCACAGAGGAAAGAGCAGAGTCGGTTGATTTTGCACTTCCATATATGAAAGTAGCACTTGGTGTTGTTTCACCGGAGGATGCATTGATTACATCTGCAGAACAGTTAAGCGGCAAGAAATTAATTGTAACAAAAGGAACAACTGCTGAGACATTTTTCTCAGAAAATTATCCTGACATTGAGCTTGTAAAATTCGACCAGTATACAGAAGCCTACAACGCTTTATTAGATGGCCGTGGAGATGCATTCTCTACAGATAATACCGAGGTTTTAGCCTGGGCTTTACAGAATGAAGGCTTTGCGGTTGGAATCGAATCCATCGGTAACTTAGACACAATTGCACCGGCAGTATCAAAAGGAAATGAGACATTATTAAACTGGATTAATGATGAAATCGTAGCTTTAGCAGAAGAAGAATTTTTCCATGCAGATTACAAAGCAACATTAGAGCCTGTGTATGGTACAGCAGTTGATATTGACAGCCTGGTTGTAGAAGGTGGGGTTGTAGAAGCTGCAGCAGTCGATGACACACAGCCGGCAGAAACAAAGGGAACAATTACAGTTGCAGCCAGTGCAACACCTCATGCAGAGATTTTAGAGCAGGCAAAACCACTTCTTGCAGCAGAAGGATGGGAGCTTGAAGTAACAGTTTTTGATGATTATGTTCAGCCAAATTTAGTTGTTGAGAGTGATGAGTTTGACGCAAATTATTTTCAGCATATTCCATATCTTGACAATTTCAACGTAGAGCAGAATACACACCTTGTAAATGCAGGTGGTATCCATTATGAGCCATTCGGAATTTATCCGGGTACAAAAAGCTCTCTTGATGATTTAGCAGAGGGTGACACAATTGCAGTTCCTAATGATACAACAAACGAAGCCAGAGCATTATTACTGTTACAGGATAATGGCATAATTACATTAAAGGATGGCGCAGGTCTTGAAGCAACAGTGAATGATATTGAAGAGAATCCAAAGAACATCCGGATTCAGGAACTTGAGGCCGCTCAGGTAGCAAGAGTAAAGGATGAAGTTGCATTCGTTGTATTAAATGGTAACTATGCACTTCAGGCCGCTTTCTCTGTAGGTCAGGATTCTATTGCTTATGAGAAAGCAGATTCTGAAGCGGCTAAGACATATGTAAATGTGATTGCTGTAAAAGAAGGAAATGAAAATAGCGAAGCAATTCAGGCACTGGTAAATGTATTAAAGTCTGATGAAATTACACAGTATATTAATGATACATATGATGGAGCAGTAATTCCTTTTAACTAAAATATCATTTGGCAAAAGTAAGAAATAACTTAGAGATTGTCATGTAAGCGACTTATGTGACGATCTCTTTTTGCTCTATAGGAAATGCCTTGTTGCGCTAAAGTGTGAAAGTGATGATTCCTATAGAGCAAAAATTTCCCATACATTTAGGGGATTGAATATTTTATAAAGATTCGTTAAGATATAGACGAAAAATATTTGGTATTATGATAACAAGAGAAACTATGTTAGGTTCGAGGAAACAGCCAAACATGAGTTTATATAGAAGGAGAAAATAGAGTAATGGCTCATAGGCTTGAAAATGATGTAAATCGACTGGTTGAAAAAATTATCATAGATTATGAACAGGGAAGAGATATTGATGTGGTGGAAAACTTTGTACATCCAAATAAGGATGACATTATTAAAATCATAGATCAAATTCGAAATATTGTCTTTCCCGGATATTATAAAAATAAGAACTATCGTATCTATACAGTGCGAAATAATTTATCTATGCAGTTGGAAGATGTACTGTTTCATCTTAGTAAACAGATTTCCATTGTCCTAAAATACCTGCCGGAATATGCAGGGAAGGAAGAAACGGAACTGCTATATGAAGGAGAGAAGCTTTCTTTACAGTTTTTGGAGAGATTAACAAAAATAAGGGAATTAATTCAGACGGATTTAGAGGCTGCGTACGAAGGTGATCCGGCGGCATTTAATAAGCCGGAAATCATATTTTCTTATCCCGGTTTGTTTGCAATTATGGTAAATAGAATAGCCCATGAATTATATTTGCTGGGAGTGCCGCTTATACCACGAATTATGACAGAATATGCCCATACAGAAACAGGAATTGATATTCATCCGGGAGCCACGTTAGGACGTTATTTCTTCATTGATCATGGTACGGGAATTGTTGTGGGAGAAACGGCAATTATCGGAAATAACGTTAAAATTTATCAGGGAGTAACCATTGGTGCGTTGTCTACCAGAGGCGGGCAGAATCTGCATGGCAAAAAGAGACATCCAACCATAGAAGATAATGTGACAATATATGCAGGAGCTTCTATTTTGGGAGGAGATACCGTAATAGGTCATGACTCGGTCATTGGCGGAAATGCATTTATAACCACTTCTATTCCAAGTAACACAAGAGTCAGCATCAAAAATCAGGAACTGGAATATAAACAGGGAGGAAATGAAAGTCGGAAAGCTACAGAAATTGTTCAAAGTAATGAGTGGTATTATATCATATAAAACAGAGGTAGTTTATTGGAAGCAGGAACATGATTTGTTAAAGAAGGATTAAGTAAAATGTTAAATCAATTTTCAAGAACGGAATTATTGTTTGGCAAAAAATCAATGGAAGTGTTGGCGAATTCGAGAGTAGCCGTATTTGGCATCGGCGGAGTCGGCGGATATGTGGTAGAGGCTTTGGTAAGAAGCGGAGTGGGAGCTATCGATTTAATAGATGACGATAAGGTGTGTTTGACAAATATTAACCGCCAGATTATTGCCACCAGAAAAACTGTTGGTCAATATAAAGTAGATGTTATGAAAGAACGAATTTTAGAAATCAATCCGGATGTCATTGTAAATACCCATAAATGCTTTTTTCTTCCGGAAACAAAAGATGAATTTGATTTCAGTCAATATTCTTATGTCGTGGATGCGGTAGATACAGTAACTGCAAAAATACAGTTGGTGTTAGAGGCACAAAATGCGGGAGTGCCAATCATCAGCAGCATGGGAGCAGGAAATAAACTGAATCCGGCAGAATTTGAAGTTGCGGATATTTACAAGACATCAGTCTGTCCATTGGCAAAAGTAATGCGTAGAGAACTGAAAAAGAGAAATGTTAAGCATCTTAAAGTGGTTTACTCTAAAGAAAAGCCGGTTCGCCCTATTGAGGATATGTCTATCAGTTGTCGAACCAATTGCATTTGTCCACCGGGTGCAAAACATAAATGTACAGAGCGCAGGGATATACCGGGGTCGAATGCATTTGTGCCGTCTGTTGCAGGTTTGATTATAGCAAGCGAAGTAATTAAAGATTTGACAGCAGTGTAAAATCAAAGGCCGAGAGGGAAAATTATATAAAAATGTTGGATAAACATTATGCAAAAAAGGGCATTTTCTAAAGTGAATTTAGGGAATGCCCTTCTGTTGAGAATGCATCCGCTGAAAATAAAAATATTGTATCAGACTATATGTGGAGTGAGTATCTAAAGGGCTATGTCGGTATCAGGCAGTAACAATTACTAGAAAAATGCGAGGCATAAACCTCGCATTTTGAGTTATAGAAAGAAAAGTTTAATTTGGCAGCATTCTGCTTCCAACATTTTTAATATGCTCCTGAAGAGCCACTTTGGAAAATTCCTTCTGCCCCTGTTCCAAATATTGAATGATAAGCTCATGTTCTTCAACTGCTTTTTTCTTATAAGAATCTAACGTGCCGGAAAGCACAAGAATGCGAATCATCATCGCATTAACTTTATGTACCGTTTCAATTAACAGCGCATTGCCGCTGACTTTGGCAAGGCAGCTGTGAAATTCACAATCTAACTCTGCAAAACGGATATTGTTTACGGAACCCTCGCTAAATAAATCATTCTGTTGCCTGATTAAGTCCTTTAACTGAGAAATAAGGTCCTTAGAAATTGGAAATTCCGTCAAATCAATTGCAAGCGGCTCCAAATTTAGCCGAAGCACAGTAATGTCTTGTACATCCTTTTCTGAAATCTTGGATACATAAATATGCCCGGTATTGTCTGCGGTTGCCAGTTTTTCAAAGACTAACTGTTGTAAGGCAGAACGGATAGGAGTTCGGCTAATGGATAAGGAAGTACTTAACTGCTCCTCGGTTAAAGGTGAGCCGGGTTTTAAGGTATTAGAATAAATAGCTTGCTTGATAGCGTTATATGCCTGTTCCTTTAAGGTAACAGTTTTTTTAATCGGTTCTAATTTCATAAGCAGATACTCCTTATAAATGTATTCTGTATAGATTTTATAATACATACATAGGTAAAATCAAGCTGAAAAAGAATAAAATTTTTAGAGATTACGGGGAAATCGAAAAAGGATGTGTTGACAACCAGAAAAAAATGTGATAAAAATGTATACAGTACACAGAAACACAGCAAAGGGGCTGCATATTAATGCAGTCCCTTTTTGCGTTATAGAAAAACTGGCGATGTGCAAAGACAGCGCGGAAAGGATGGGTTGGACTATGATTTATCAGGAAATGTTAGATTTAGCAAAAGCTATGGTGGAAATTCCAAGTATTAACGGAACAGAAGGGGAGCGCAGGATAGGCGAATTCATTGAAAGATATCTAAGGAGTATTCCATATTTTAAAGAGCATCCCGAACAGGTTATTGTTCAGGTGCTAAAGGATGATGAGTTACAGCGCAGAAATGTGTTTGCGATTTTATTAGGAGAAAAAGAGAATGACGGTGATACCATTCTTTTACATGGGCATACGGATACGGTAGGTCTGGAAGGTTATGGGGCAGCAAGAGAATACGCCTGCAAGCCGGAGGAATTAGAAAAGGTTTTTAGAGAAATGAATTTGCCGGATGAAGTGCGAGCGGATTTGGAATCCGGGGAGTATATGTTTGGAAGAGGTGCCTGTGATATGAAGAGCGGCGACGCTGTATTCCTAGGACTGTTAAATTGTCTATGCGAACACCCGGAAGAACTTTCTGGTAATATCATCGTATCCCTGAACCCGGTAGAGGAAAATCTTCATACAGGTATTATTGAAGGGCTTGATGTTCTTGAAATGTTGAAAGAAAAATATCATCTGAAGTATGTATTGGCAATTAACAACGATTACATCTGCCCGCTGTATCCGGGAGATGAGGTAAAAACCATTTATACAGGCGTTGTTGGGAAGCTGCTTCCATGCTTTTACATACAGGGAAAGGAAACTCACGTAGGACAGTGCTTTGAAGGAATGGACGCATCCATGATTGCAGCAGAGCTTGTGAGCCGAATCAATTTAAATTTCGATTTTTCTGATGGATATGAGGGTGAGTACTCCTATCCACCATCCGTTCTAAAGATGAAGGATTTAAAGCCATGGTATAACGTACAGACAGCGGCAGAAGCTTTTGTCTATTTTAATTATTTTGTACACAATTCTTCCATGCAGGAAATTACAGAGAAATTAAAGCAGGCGGCGCAGGATGCATTTGATGCGGTACTTTTCAATCTGAATGAGCAGAGTAAGCTCTTTTGCCAGATGAACAAGCAGGATTACAAATGTTATGAATATGAAACACTTGTGTATACCTATGAAGAATTATACCAGGAGGCGAAAAAAGTTTCTGATGTCAGTGAGCAGGCATTGCAGGAACTTATGGAAAGGAAGATAAAAGCAGGCGTAGATAAACGGGAAGTTCCCCTTGCCATAGTTCGTTATCTGTTAGAGAAGGCAGGCATTACAAAACCTGCAGTTGTACTGTATTATGCAGCACCGTATTGTCCGCATAACACGTTGCAGGGAAAAGATGAAAAGCTAATTAAAGATATTGAATATCTTGCAAAGAAGACAAGTGAGGAAACGGGAGACAAATATCGATTTATGAAATTCTTTCCAAGTCTTTCGGACAGCAGTTATTTAAAAATTGATGACGGCGAGGAATCGGTAGAATTACTGACAAAGAATTTTCCCGGCTTTGAGCAGCTCTATCCGGTACCAATTGAAAAAATCCAACGTTTAAACATTCCGGCAGTTAATTTTGGCTGTTACGGAAAAGATGCACATAAATGGACCGAGCGTGTACACATTCCGTACACCTTCGGGCATTTACCGGTATTAATCAGAAATACCATTGATTATTATCTGAAAAAGTAAGCAGTGAAAAGCTTTAATGGGCAGAATCCAACAATGGAATGGTTTTGAAAGGAGCGGTTGAACTATGAAAAAACTCGTGCTCAGCGGGAAAAGAATCATCACAGGTCAGAATTCTTTAAGTTATTTAAAGGAACTGACATATAAACGTGTCGTTATTGTAACAGGTGGAAGCTCCATGCTGCGGTTTGGAATTATTGACCAGGCAAAAGAATATTTAGAAAGCACGGGCGCAGTGGTACTGGTGCATGCCGGCATCCGGAAAAATCCAACGATGGAAGAGGTCGAAGAAGGGTTAGAGGTTTTTATTGAATTTAAACCGGACTGCGTATTGGCAATTGGCGGCGGCTCGGCAATTGATGCGGCAAAAGCCATGCTTTTATTTTACGAATTTCCTTTTTTAAACTTTGAAAATGTGCTTGATTATAACGCGAAAGGGAAAATTCCGGTAGAGAGAGATACGGCACTGATTTGCGTACCATCCACCTCAGGAACTGGTTCGGAGGTGACAAGGGGAACCGTCATTACTGACACAAAGCAGGAATTAAAGGTTCCAATTATGACAGATTGTCTTAGACCGGATATTGCAATTTTAGATGCAAAGCTTACGGTAACAATGCCAAAACAAATTGTGGCAGAAACCGGTATGGATGCATTAACACATGCGATAGAAGCCTATATTAATCACAACTTGGATGATTTTGATGAAGCACTATGCGCAGGGGCAATTGCAGGAATCATGAAATGGCTTCCGATTTCTTATGAGCAGGAAACCGTAGAAGCAAGAGAAAAAGTGCATAATTATCAGGCAATGGCAGGTATCGGCTTTGCAAACGTGGGACTTGGCATGGTACACGGGATTGCCCATTCCTTTGGCGCAGCTTATAACATGGCGCATGGGCTTACAAATGCGATTATTCTTCCATTTGCATTGGAATATAACAGTAGGGATGAGCAGGTAGCAGAAAAGCTGGCGCATTTGTCCTATCTGTGTAAATGTGATGACATCATTGAAGAAATCAGCAAATTAAAGAAAAAACTTGGTGTACCACACAGTTTTAAGGATGCGGGAATCACAGAAGAGATGTATCAGGAAAAATATAATTTATTGCTTGTACATGCGATGCTAGGCGCAACTAACGTCAATCCGGTAAAAATGACAGAAGCCGAGATGGAAAAAATGATTTCTACCGTATATTACGGCAGAAAATTGTTTTAAATTCATGGAATAAATTTGTGTATTGCAGGAGGCGGAACTTTCCGCAGAAAGAATCATTAAGTAAGGAGGAAAAAATTATGAAAAGTATGTATGAACGCTGTTGTGAGGTAATGCCGGCGGTTGCAGGACGCGCCACAATATTGGGAGTTACAGATTCTGAAGGGTGTTATCTGTATACGGAGGATGGAAGAAAAGTATTAGATTTTGCCAGTGGCGTAGCGGTAAACAATCTCGGAAATAAAAATGCCAGAGTTGTAGAAGCAATTAAAAAACAGTTAGAGACCATGATTCATGTTGGACATAACGTTGTTTATTACGAATCCTATGTCGAGCTTGCGGAAAAACTTGTGAAATTAACAGGCGGCGATACAAAGGTTTATTTCAGCAACTCCGGTGCAGAAGCAAACGAGGGAGCATTAAAGCTTGCAAAATACGTGACAAAACGTCCGGGTATTATTTCCTTTGTAAACTCTTTCCACGGAAGGACCATTGCGACAACCTCGATTACAGGTTCAAATTCCACATACCGCAGAAATTATGAGCCGTTGCTCTCAAGCGTTTACTGGGCACAGTACGCAAACTGCTATCGCTGTCCATTTCATCAGAAAAAGGGAGCCTGTCAGATGGAGTGCTTAAAGCAGTTCGATACCATTTTTGAACACTTGATTGAGCCGGAGAGTGTGGCTGCCATTGTGGTAGAACCGGTGCAGGGCGAGGGTGGATATATCACACCACCAAAGGAGTTTCTGGTGGGACTTCGTGAAATTTGTGACAGACATGGTATTATGCTGATTTTTGATGAGGTACAGACTGGCATGGGAAGAACCGGAGAGTTGTACGCATGGCAGACCTTTGGTGTAAAGCCGGATATTTTTACAACAGCCAAGGCGTTGGGTGGAGGTGTTCCGTTATCTGCGGTCATTGCAAAAAGAGAAATTATGGATGCATGGCCTGCAGGGGTGCATGGCGGAACCTTTGGTGGTAATCCGTTAGCATGTGCTGCAGCCTTAGAAACCTTAAATATTATTGAGGGAGACCATTTGTTGGATAACTGTAAAAAAATGGGTGCGTATTTTATGGAACGTTTATATAAATTGCAGGAGAAATATCCAACAGTAATTGGTAATGTCAGAGGCACAGGACTTATGATTGGGATTGAAATCGTCAAAGAAGATGGTTCGCCGGATGCCGATTTAACTTCAAAAATTAAAGCAGAAGCTTTGGAAAAGGATGTACTTTTATTAACCTGCGGAAGCAGTCACAACGTGGTACGTTTTATTGCGCCGTTAACTGTTACCGAAACAGAAATAGATATTGCAGTAGAAGTAATAGATGAAATTTTAGGAAAAGAAAGTGATGCCGTATGATTTTACTAAAACAAATGCTAATCCTCTTTTTTCTGATGCTGCTAGGTTTTTATCTTGCCAAGAAAGGCACTTTGGATAATAACATAAGCGGATTTTTATCCATGTTGATTGTAAATGTCGCAAATCCCTGCCTGATTTTAACCGGATGTTTGAGTGGAAATGGCATGAGCAGAAAGATTTTTTTGGAAACGATGGCATTAGCAGTCGGAATATATATCATCTGGATACTTTTGGCGGAGCTTGCCATGCCGCTTTTTTTGAAGGAGAAAACAGAGCAGAGTGTATACAAGGTCATGTTTGTTTTTACAAATATGGGATTTATGGGATTTCCAATTATCTCTGCCATGTACACGGCAGAATCGCTTTTATACGGGTCCATCTTTTTACTGCCATTTAATTTACTGCTTTACACCTATGGGATGTACTGCATGGCAGGAAAGGTTGGCAATAAAAAGTCCGTAATAAAAAAGTGCTTTAACATTGGTACGCTGGCAGGTATTGCAGCAATCATTATCAGTTTATGTCAGTTTCAGGTGCCGGATGTAGCGTCAAGTACAATTGAGATGCTTGGAAATCTGGCAGCACCCCTTAGCATGATGGTTATTGGAGCATCCTTTGCCCGGATGAATGTAAAGGAAGTATTTGCTGATCATAAATTACTGATTTTTTCCGCAGTAAAGCAGATTGTTTTTCCTATTGCCGGATATTTCTTAATTCGTTTGATGACGGATAATGTGGTATTGCAGGGAATCAGTCTTGTCATACTGGCAACTCCGGTGGCGAGCATGTCAGCAATGCTTGCAAGACAGTACGGTGGGGATTATACCACGGCATCTAAGGGAATTGCCGTTACAACCTTATTTTCCATTGTTACCATGCCACTTGTGTTTTACATTTTAGGTTTATAGGAGGTGTGCTATGCCCACATTGCAGATGTATATGGAAGAAAGTAAAATTGACAACTTATTTCAGTCGGAGGTCTACGAAGAAGTCTGGGGAAAGCAGTTTGGTGTAGATAACTCTGTTGGAAAAATCCGAAAAATCCTGCTCCATTGTCCGGGAAAAGAATTAGAGCAGTTAAAGGACGGTGTTTTTGAGGCGGAAGCGGGAGCACGTATCTTAAGAGGAAAAAACGGGCGAATTCGTAATTACTTCAAGTCTCACGATTTGCCGGATATTGGGTTGATGAAAGAGCAGCATGATAAACTGGCGGAAATTCTTCGATCGGAAGGAATCGATGTGCATTATCTGGAAGATGAATCTGGCTACTGGACAAATTTAACTTTTACAAGAGATGTGGCATTAATGCTTCCGAAGGGAGCGGTGTTAACCAGGTTCGCAATGTATTTTCATCAGGGAGACACCTATCTGACACAAAAATTTTTGGCTGAGCAGAATATTCCAATCCTTGGAGCAATTCAGGGGAGAGGAACGATTGAGGGTGGTTCGTTTTCCATGCTGAATGCAAAAACAGCAATTATTGGAAGGTCTGTGCGCGTCAATGATGAGGGGATTGAGCAGCTACGCAGATTATTGTCTTATCAGGGAATTGAGCTGATAGTTGTAGATATGCCGGCGTTTTATATTCATTTAGATGAAGCGTTCGTGCCGGTTGATAAAGATAAGGCGCTGGTGAGTACCTTTATTTTACCGCACTGGTTTTTAAATTTCCTGAGAGAGCGTGGTTATACCTTAATTGAGACGGACAGAGATGACCCGTTCCTTACGAATAACTGTCTGGCATTATCGCCGGGAAAAGTTTTATTTTCAGAGCTTGGGATAGGAACCGGAAAGAATCTGGAAAAGGCCGGTGTAGAAACTATCAAGGTAGATATTTCAGAAATCAATAAGCTTGGCGGTGGCATCCATTGTGCAACATTGCCGCTGTTACGCGATAAAATTAAATAAATGGAGGAATACATATGAGTGAAAAGTATATTGTAACAATTACAAGACAATTTGGCAGTCAGGGGCGGCCAATTGCAAAAAAATTGGCCGAAAAGCTCGGATGGGACTACTACGACAGAGACCTTGTGGATATGACTGCAAAAAAATTAAATATGGCAGTTTCTGAGGTTGGAGATTTAGAGGAAGCAGTGCAGGGAAGATTTTTTGGTATGAAATATCCTCTTGGTATGGGAACAAGCGATATTCAGGATAAAATTTTTGAGCAGCAGGCAAGCATTATTAAAGACCTTGCTTCCCGGAATAAATCCTGCATTATTGTAGGCCGCTGCTCCGACTATATTTTAAGAGAATTTCCTAATTGTGCGCATATTTACATTTATGCTCCATATGAAAAACGTTACGATGTCTGCTTAAATGATTTTAAAATGCAGGCAAACGAAGCAAAGAAGATGATGCTTGAGGTAGATAAGGCGAGAGAGCGTTATCATAAACAGTATGCAGGCTATCTTCCAGGCGACAGCCGATACAAGGATTTGATGATAGACAGCAGTGTGTTAGGACTTGAGGGAACGGTTGATATTTTGGAGCAGTATATTAAGAGCTGGCAGTTACATAAAAACGATAATAAATTATAAAATGTATACATTTCTTGATGAGAAAAGAGGTGCTCATTTGAGAAAAAATACAAAAAATGTTTGAAAAATAAAAATATTTTATTGACAAACGGAATGTTGAGTGATAGTATACAGGAAACAAACAATTGGATACGGTATACAAAAAACAAAGGCGTTTTTACTTACAAAGTAAAAGCGCCTTTTGTTCGTTTTCACGAGCAACGAGGAAAGCCGAGCGTTTGAATAAAGATTAGAGAACACCGCGATACCAAAACTGCTATGCATTTTGGGTATCAGAATGGAGGAGTATTATGGAGAGAGAAATGAACTATACAGATAATGCCCCAATTATGAGAGTGAAAAATTTATCCAAGAGCTATCATACATTATCAGTTTTAAAGGATATTAGTATAGATGTACAACGTGGAGAAGTAATTGCCATTATTGGACCTTCGGGTTCTGGAAAAAGTACACTGCTTCGCTGCTTAAATGCATTAGAAACAACAACAGGCGGAGAGATTTGGTTTAAGAATATCTGTATAAATCGTATGAAAAAGCTTTCGAAGCTTCGCACAGATGTGGGAATGGTATTTCAGCACTTCAATCTCTTTCCAAATATGACAGTGCTGAAAAATATCATGTACTCACCGATGAAGGTTAGAAAAGAAAAAAAAGAAGACGTAGAAATGCGGGCAATTGCGTTACTTCAGACAGTCGGACTTGAGGATAAAAAAGATGTTTATCCGGAAACATTATCCGGAGGTCAAAAACAGCGTGTAGCAATTGCAAGGGCATTAGCAATGAATCCTGAAATTTTATTATTCGATGAACCAACCTCAGCTCTTGACCCTGAAATGGTCGGCGAGGTATTAGCTGTTATGAAGCAGTTAGCTCAGTCAGGAATGACAATGCTTGTGGTAACGCACGAGATGGGATTTGCCAAAGAGGTTGCCGACAGAGTGATATTCATGGATGAGGGATACATTTTGGAGGAAGGAACTCCAAAGCAGATATTTGAAGAAGCAAAAAACGAAAGGGTAAATGCTTTTTTAAATAAAATGCTTTAACAAAATGACGGAGGAAAGTGCACATGGAATTTTTAGTGAGTTTAGTTGATATTACATACAAATACCGATACATGCTTTTAAATGGAGCAAAATTTACATTGATTGTTTCCATTGCTACTATCATTTTTGGATTAATCTTTGGAATTCTGATGGCAATGATGAAAATGAGCAAGGTGTTTTTCTTAAGAGCTTTTGCAAATGTATATGTAGAATTTTTAAGAGGCACTCCGGTGCTGGTTCAAATTTTCTTAGTATTTTACGGACTGCCAATTATGGGTGTAGAAATACCTGCCATCGTGATAGGCGGTGTGGATATGTCGAGACTGATATCCGGCATTGTGGCATTGTCCATTAATACTACCGCGTATGTCTGTGAAATTGTAAGAGGCGGAATCCAGTCCATTGACAAAGGACAGACGGAAGGTGCCTTAGCCCTAGGTATGAGCCCGATAAGAACGATGTATTGTATCGTATTGCCGCAGGCAATGAAAAACATTTTCCCGGCAATGGGAAACGAATTTATTACGATTATTAAAACATCGTCACAGATTTCCGTTATTGGAATCGCAGAATTGATGTATGTGGCAGACACCGTCCGAGGAATTAGCTTTAAACCATTGGAGCCACTTATTATTGTAGCATTAATCTATTTTGTGATTACTTTTACAATCTCTCTGATTTTAAAGAGAATCGAGAAATTCATGAGAAGAAGCAGCCGATAAACAGTCCTAATGCAGAGTTTTCTGCTTTAGAATAAATGAAAGTGAGGAAAAAATTATGAAAAAAAGAATGTTAGCAACACTTTTAACAACAGTAATGGCACTTTCCATGCTTGCAGGATGCGGTAAAGTAGAGGAAACAAAAACAGATGCACCGGCAGACGCAACTGCAGCATCCGGTGAAACAGTAGGCGAAACAGAAGTAGTTGAAACAGCGGCAGCGGCTTCTGAAGGTGGACTTCTTGCATCCATTAAAGAATCAGGAAAAATTGTGGTAGGTACAGCATCCGGTTATGCACCATACGAATTTGTAGATGTTACTTCTACAACACAGGAAATCATTGGCGTTGACATGGAATTAGCGAAAGCCATTGCAGATGAGCTTGGTGTCGAATTAGAAGTACAGGATATGGTATTCTCTTCTCTTCTATCTTCTCTTCCGGCACATAAAATTGATATTGCGATTGCAGGTATCGCACCAACAGATGAAAGAAAAGAAACTATGGACTTCTCTGACAGCTATTTATTTGCGACACAGAGCATCTTAATTTTAAAAGAAAATGCAGAGACCTATCAGACCTTAAATAGCTTTTCGGGTCAGCCAATGGCAGCACAGAAGTCAACCACTCAGGAAGCGTTGATTCAGGAAATGCTACCGGAAAGTCCATTAGTATCCTTAGATAAGGTTCCAGACTGTATTTTAGAGCTTAAGAGCGGAAACGTAGCAGGTGTTGCAGTAGAAAGTATTGTTGGTGAGCAGTATATTATCGCGCATGATGACATTCAGTTTGCAGATGCAACCTTCGATAAGAAGAAGGAAAGTGCGATTGCATTAGAAAAAGGAAATGAGGATTTGCTTGAGATTATCAACAAGGTTATTAAAGAGAACCAGGACAATGGAAACTTTGATAAGTGGGTAGAAGAGTACAGCACAAAAGCAGCAGAAAATGCGCAGTAAACCACCTATTATTAAACCGGCATAAATAAGGCTACTTCTTAATGGCTCAGAACGTTAAGGAGTGGCTTTTTGCCATATGGGATTCGGGTGTCAAAAGGTTTGTGTAATAACTTTCATTGGCAAATTGCACAAATAATATATGGAAAGTTTCGTTTTGGGCAATGGAGATGAAACTCAAAAATCGTGGAAGCCGTTGCTGAACACGATTTTCGTTTTCAGAGGTTCATCGAAATGCGCTGCAAATAAAGCC
>X314_Red_Deer__coassemble_34_pt1 | contig 29652 bp, 20 predicted proteins | sample X314_Red_Deer__metabat2_high_PE_002 | metagenome-assembled genome bin X314_Red_Deer
TTTAGGCAAGGGAAAAATTTCCGCATATTTGCTTACTTTTCCGATTTTTTCAATAATTGTTTTAATTTCAGCAGTTTCCCCCTGCAATATAGCAAGCAAAACTAAAAGTAAATGTGATTTTCCTTTTCCATAAGGACCTATCAAAATGGTCGCATTCTCGCTGCTTTTTCCTGTCACACTATCAAGGTATCTATCTAAAATCGCAACAGAAGAACGCGTTGGAATATAACTTCCAATGCGTTCGTAATCGCTTAAATCTAATTGTAAATTTACCGATTTCTGAAAGTGATGATTTATCTGTACCAGTTTCATTAATTGGTTCATATTTCTCTCCAAGTATCTATTTGTAATATTTCTGTACCATCTTAATATCTGAAATCGCATTGTTCAGATATACCATATTAAGCCCCGCTGTCCGGTTTAATGTGATGAATCCCTTTGCCTCTAAAATCTCCAGTTTCTCCATCAGCGCAGTTCTTTTTAACTGAAGAATTTTCCCAGGACCATTTGCAATATTAAGCAGTTCATCAATGTGAATTGATTTCTCATCCAAAAGTAAAAGCAGATACAGTACAACTTCATCAGGCAGATTTTTTAAATCCGGCTGCTTTCTTTCATAGAAATCTCCACTCACTTTTATTAGTCCAAGTTTCCCAAATGGACTGGTATTTTTCTCCTCCGGGTTACTGTTCTTTTCTCTCTTTTTCACATACATGCGAAGAATTGCGTCACAATCTGCTTCAATTGAAGCCTCTGATAATTTCCCACCATCCGCAAATGTAACTGCAAGCTCCTTCATCTCAGCCATCATTTCTGTTTTCTTAAATTCCTCATAGCTGAAACTGTTAAAAAATAAGTTCCATGCAGTCGCATTCTGCTGATTTCTTGCAATCTGACAGTGAATCAGCCAAAGGGTAAAAATATCCTCAGTATATGGGTCGTTCTCTAAAATGATTTTTCCAAGGTCTGTAAGAATCACACCTTTTCCGTTTTCTTCCTCCGTTAATCCTGTGCACTTTAACCAGTAGCGAATCGCCTTTGCCATGTTTGGTCCAACACCAAGCGCATCCGCTCCATAATTTTCACTAAATACTTTTTCATTTTTACTTACTTCCGTTAATCCTTTATTCAGCCATCCCTCGCGCAAAATAAAGCTTTCATGCCCTTTAAAACGGTATTTATTTTTCTCTGCCAAGGCACTCACCTTCCTAATTCCTCTTTATTGTTAAAACTTTTCTCATATAACATCCCAAGGTAAAATGATTTACGCACTCACCACATCGCATACATTTTTCATCTGATATTTGGTATAAAATCTTTCCGTTTTTTTCCTCTTTTACCGAAAGCGCATTAAAACGGCAAACGCTCTCACAGGCGAGACAGCCCATGCACATCTGATATTTGGTAATCTGACATTTTACCCGTTCCTCTGCTGTTTTTAAGTCTCCTGCACCTGCAAGCTTTGTATTTACAATTGTTACCTTTAAATTCCTTGTTCCGATGCGTCCCTGTAGTTTCAAAAGGATTTCGCCTTTTTTATTCAAAACAAATACCTCACCTAAACGGGCATTTCCCATGTCATAATTTAAGTAACCAAAAGGGCGAAACAGCTCATAAAGCTCCTCAGAAATTGGACGCTGTAGCTCGTAATTAAATGCATTTTCTTCGGTTGCACATGGCTTAAACGAAACAACTGATTTCTGCGCATAGGCGACACCATTTCCCCCCTGCCTTGCTTTCCAAAAGCCATCATCCACATACACTTCTGCATCCTTTTTTCCAATGCTTCTTGCAAAATCAATTAATAGATTTCTAAAACGCTCCGACTGCTCGTGTATATGTACCTTGGATAAAAATTCCGACCATCCACTGTTATTTGGACAGCACCAGCACCCTACTCTGGCATAACCCAAGCGGTATGCATCATTAAAATCTATTCCCGTCGTTAAAAGATAAAGCCAGATGTCAAAATCCATCCAGTCGATAATCGGTGATACAATTCTCTGCTTTGTAATCTTTGGACTGTCCGATTCCCGCTCGTACTTGCTTCTGCTTACTGACTCACTTCGTCTGATTCCATAAAAAGTTAAAATACGGCTCTTATCTCGATATAGTGATTTAATTCTTTTTTGAATTGTTCCTGTTTTAAAAATGGTACAGCACCAACGCATGACACGGCTTGGAGGTCCTACCAGTTTACACAGCTCTTCAAAATCCTTCTCTTTATTACGCGCCGCAATCATTGGTGTTTTGGGATGTTTTTTCTTAAAACGCTCCACATACTCATAAGTAAATGGAAACTCTAATGTGGTATCCCCGAAAATATGCATAATTTGAGGATTGCTAAATGCTCTTGTCACCAAATCCGCCGTTACCGTAGAATCTTTTCCTCCACTGAAGGAGACAAACATATCTGTTGCTCCAAACCCCTCGGAAACTATGCGGATATAAGTCTTTGCCTCCTCCACCAGCTTTTCATAACGTCCTTTATTGCACTCTATAAAATGCTTTGTATACTGATTAAAATATTCATAAGTATTCTGTTGTTTATATTCTTCATATTTTTGACGTACTGCTTCTGCATCCATTTTTTTTAAATCTTTTACAGAAAAGGCAATTCTTTTTCCATTGACGTAATAATTATTCCCAGAACCATTCCATATGGATTCCTTTACAAAAGAAAAAGGCTCTCCTAAGATAATCTCAAGCAAAAGCCGTTCCTCCGGAAATACCGGACGCAAATCTGTTGTCAGCTTTTTCCCTTTTGTTCCACAACAACTACATCGTTCTTCATAAATCGGAACCTGACATTCCTTACACCAGAAAATCTCTGATATTACTTCCGCTCTCCCGCCGCAGGTTGGACACACGCTTGTCTCACAGCGGTTATTTGTACATGGAAGTTTTGCTCCTTTAACATCTTTATTTTTGCAAATATATGTAATCATTTGTCTTTCTCTATCCTTACAGGTATTTTTGCCTATATACCACGCCTATAAAACATTTGTTTATATTATATTCTTATTTTCTAAGAAATTCAATAAATCATTTCTCACTTTTAAAGACTGTAATTAAATGAATAAATACGAATACTATAACCTGGTGGTAATACCCCTTATGAAATGAAAAATGTTTTAAATATTATTTTTCGATAGTTCCAAAAAAAGAGACTGTCACAACTGTGACAGTCTCTTTTAGAACCTTATATGTAATTGTTGAATGCCTACGCTTTAAAGTCTCTGATAAGCTTTAAAGTAGGAAGTGCATTTCCCTGATAATCGAAAAGTGCCTGATTTGCCCATTCATTTCCACATGGTCCCACGTCTTCAATATATTTTAATGAAGCAGGTGTTGCCCAGCCAGAGCCCGGAACCGGAATCCACGCAGGCTCCCAGTAGAAAAATCCCTTTCCTTTATTTCCTTTGATGTGGCTGATACGATTTAAGAAATCCTCCATGAAATCATACTGCCCCTGAACAGTCATCGGATACTCTATTTTTTCAACGAGTGCCGGTCTGGTTGCATATCCTTTACGCTCTTCATCCGACAGTTTCTCTATGTCCTTGTAATCTTCCATGGTATAACCCATAGAAACTTCTGCAACAACCAAATCTTTTCCATAGCGTTCTGCAATATCATTCATGTTATCATTTAACATATCAAGAGTTCCATGCCAGAATGGATAATAAGAAAGTCCGATTACCTGGAAATCTTCTCCACGTTTCATGAAATTATCAAACCATTCGCGGTAAAGCTCGTTCTTTCCACCATTATCTAAGTGAATCATAATCGAAACATCTTTTTCTACGGCACGAACACCTCTAATTCCAGCATTAACAAATTTTGCAATATTGTCATAATTTGGAACCTTTCCTTCCGGCCAAAGCAGTCCGTTAGAAAGTTCGTTTCCTACTTGTACCATTGTAATGTTGACGCCATTTTCTTTGAAAAGGCGCATAGTTTCTTCTGTAAAATCATAAACCGCCTTTTCTAATTCTTCTACACCAAAGGATGCCCATGCCTTAGGTTTAAACTGTTTTCCCGGATCTGCCCAGAAATCGCTGTAATGGAAGTTTAAAAGCACACCAAAACCGGCAGCAGTCACTCTTTTGGCAATTTCAAGAGATGTTTTTACATCGTTTTCTCCCGCACCATAAGATTCACCTGTTTCAGACCATGGATCATTCCAGATACGGATGCGGATAGTATCCACATCATACTTTTTCATAATATCTAAAACATCCATTTCTTTTCCATCATCATAATATTTTGCACCACATTTTTCTAACTCGATTAATGTAGATAAATCCATTCCCTTAATAAAATTCATATACTTATACCCTTCTTTCATTGATAAACCATATACTGATTGTTATCTTTATTTTTAGATTCCCCTAAAACGGAAGCAAAGCTCTAACGGCTTTGTCGTCTCAATATGATACTCCGGATGTACCAGGGCACCCCAGCTATCGTCACCACCGACACCCATTTGTGCTGCTGCAACCCGTACAACTGTATAATGCACTGGCGGAAGCTCGTAAGCATGCATTGCATTTTCCATTTCATGAGGTGTATATGGCAATGCACAAAAAGATAACTCGTCTCCTTCAAATATCATACCTCTGCCACGATAATCTGTGACTTTTGCATATCTAACGCCCACCTTATTGCCACATTCCTGTGGAACAAGGTATTTTGCCATATTATCAGCAACCTTATTTTTGTAAATGCCAAGCTTTGCTCCATGCTTTCTATCCGCATAAGTTTCTGCCGGCCCCATGCCATACCATTCAACATTGTCAAAATCTGCATTCAGCTTAAATAACATACCAAACTCCGGCATATCACCAAGCTCCTTCACCGGATCATAGGTCAACTTTGTCTGAACTGTTCCATCTCCGTACACTGTATATGCTACCAGACACTTACTTGCAGGCGTGGTCGGCATGTAATAGGTATAAGTAATGGTGGCAGAATATTCATCCTTCTCTAATCCTACCGGCACATCCTCAAAAAGTCCGCCATTGCGGTGACTGACATACATACTGGCAATCTTCCACTGAGCATATCTGGCTGGAGCTAGGCTTCCGTTATCATTATCAATCGGCGCTCTCCAGAAATTAGGCATTGGAATTTTCTCAATCATTTCTCTGCCCGCATAACGATAGGAAACTAACCCGCCGCTCTGATAAGAAAACAGACAATCAAATTCCTCTCCTCTAACACCGATATTTTGTGTTCCATGAACCACCTTGATTAACTTCTTTGGATTCTGATAAACAGCTGCTTTTTTGTAAATCCTTTGTCCAAATGCAACCTCATGCCCGGCTTTTGCCCATAATGTATCTTCTTTTAAAAGAAAGGAAACCGTTAATGTGTACTCTGCATCCACAGGAATTTCAAATGGAATCGCAAAACGCTCTGAAGTCAGCGGAAATACTACAGCAACCATCGATTGTTTTTTTATTGTTTTTCCGTTTTTATCTAAGGTAAGTACACACTGAAATTCATCTGTATTTAAAAACAGATTTTTATTTATAACAATGAATTCTTTTTCCTCAAATAAAACGCTGATATTTTGATAATTAAATTTTACTTCCTGCATCTTTGGTGATACGTCACGTTCTCCACCGTAGACAATGCCGTTTCCGCTAAAATTATAATCTGTCGGACGATCATAAAAATCACCGCCATATGCCTGAAATTCTTTTCCATAACGGTCTTTTTTCAAAATTGACTGGTCGATGTAATCCCAGATAAACCCACCCTGATAACGTGGTTCGCTATCTGTCAAATCTGTATACTTGTGCATTGCTCCACAGGAATTTCCCATAGCGTGTGCATACTCGCAGCAGATAAATGGTTTTTCTTTATTTTCTTCTAAATATTTCTTAATGCGCTCCACACTCGGATACATCTGACTTTCCATATCACTTGTGCCATCATATCTCCTATCATGAAAAACGCCTTCATAATGCACTAATCGGTGCGGATCTAATTGTCTAAACTTCTCAGACATATCAAAAATCACTTTTCCGCCATAGGATTCATTTCCACAGGACCAGATTAAAATTGCCGGATGGTTTTTATCTCTTTGATAGCAGGAATTCACCCTGTCTAACATCATAGTTTCCCAGTCCATGTTATCCCCCGGAACAATCATATCAAACGGTCTTACACCTCGCACCCCTGCATCAAAGGAACCATGAGACTCTAAGTTGTTTTCCGCAATCATGTAAAGTCCATACTCATCGCACAAACGATAAATCATGGAATCATCCGGGTAATGGCAGGTTCGAATTGCGTTGATGTTATTCCGCTTCATCGTCACAATATCCTGTAACAGTTCTTCCCTTGACACTACTCGTCCGTTTTTTGAACTGAATTCGTGACGGTTTACACCTTTAAATACAATTCGTTTTCCATTCAATCGCATAATGCCGTTTTTCATTTCAAAACGCCTAAAACCAATACGCTCATGAACAACTTCCTGCAGTACATCCTCACTGTCATAAATTTCTAAAAATAACTCATATAAATATGGATTCTCTGCACTCCATAACATTGGGTTTTCCACTTTTTTTGAAAACTCTGATACATTTATCCCCTTTTCATCGTTTTCTTTCTGTGGAAATTTCTGTTCATCTGCCTGTGCTCTCTCTTCAAAAACTGTTTCCAAACCATCTTTTAAAGTCACCTTTACACTGCCAGTCCCCCACAATTTCATTGTCAGGTTTAAGCTGGCTTCTTTTAAGTTTTCTTCCACCAATGGCTCAATTTTCACATCATACAAATGAGTTGTTGGAACGGTATATAAATAAACACTTCGAAAAATTCCTGAAAACCGGAAAAAGTCCTGGTCTTCACACCAGCTTGAAGCTGTCCACTTAAATACCTGAACTGCCAGCTTATTTTCCCCTTCCTTTAAATAAGGTGTCAGTTCAAATTCAGACGGTGTAAAACTATCCTCACTATAACCAACATAATGTCCGTTCAACCATACTGCAAATCCGCTCTCTACCCCCTGAAAGGACACATATAAGCCATTTTTTAAAAAGCTCTCCGGTAAAGTAAAATATTTCACATAATTTGCCACCGGATTAAATTCTGTTGGGATTTCATCTCTCCAGATGTCTTCTCTTCCATCCCACGGATATTGTAAATTTGCATACAACGGAATGTCATATCCCTCCATCTGGATATGCGCCGGAACCCGAATATCATCCCATAATTTACAATCATAATCAGCCGCCTCGAATCCTTTGATACACTGCTTATAATTTTTTGCATAATGAAATTTCCAAATTCCGTTCAAAAGAATTCTGTTACTGTTTCCTTCTCCGTTTGCTTCTTCCCAGGTTGCAAAACACTCATGGTCTGAATGCGCTTCCATCCGATTCTCTGCAAAAAACCCGGGATCTTTTACTCTTTCATAATCAAAACCACTCATATGCTTTCCCTTCGTATCTGCTACCAGCCTTTTAACGCTGATATGTTATAATTTAGCAGCTTTCTTTCATAATTTTCCGGATTAATTTTCCATTGATAAGGTGATGTATTTAAAAACTTTTTAAAATTCCGATTAAACGTGGATGTAGTTGTAAAACCTGCTTTCTGTGCCACAACATCCATCGAATCATCTGTTTTTTTCATAATATCGCACGCACGTTGAACACGCACTAAATTAATGTAATCCATCGGTGACATATTCATATAAGCTTCAAATACCCGTCTAAAATGTGTCTCGCTCATATGACATACATTTGCGAGATCTTCAACCTTCATTGGCTGGGCATATTCTATACGAACATAATCCAACGCTTCTGCAATCTGCGACCCGCCTGACTTTTTCCTGCTGTCATAATTTTGCTGTGTGTTCTCACACATGCGTATGATTTCTATCATTAATGATAACAAAAGACTATGTACACTTGCTTTATGATGCGGCTTTTTTTCCCTCATTTCTTCCATTATCATTTTTACCAGCATAGCAAGATTTCTGTTTTCCCATTCATTTAACAACTGCGCTTTTCTTCCAACCTGCTGAAACAACTCCTGCTGAATTACAGGATTATCCGGATAAAGCTCTGTTATTAACAGCATTGGGTCAAAAAACAAATACTCCCAAAAACTTGCTCCTGCATCTGTTCTACTAATTGTAATATGGGGATAGTTCTGTGGAATTACACTCACCATTGCCGGTTCATAGGTATATGTGTCCTCATTTAAAATCAATTCACCCGTGCCATTTCTGCAATATCCGATTTCCAAAAGATTATGAAAATGAAGATTTGATTCGTCATGTCCATAATTTCTAACCCAGTTATCTCCTAAAAGAGCCAGAACATATTCATTTTGCGGAACTTCATAAAATCGCAGCTCCATGACGTCTTTCTTCTTTTTCCCCATAAAAGTATCCATACCTTTCCATAATTACTGTAGTGGGCCATCGCCCTATAAAACAAGAAAACTTGATAAGAGTGAGACGCCGTCTCCCTTTATCAAGTTTTCCCGTTTTATACTGCTCGTATCAAGAAACTATCGTTTCTAATCAAAATCAAATTTTGTATATCTTGTATGCATTGCTTTATAGCGGGTACGAACCATCTCGTTTCCTGCAAGCACGTCTTCTTCTGTTCCGGTAAACTGACAGCGCATACAATAAAATTCATTTTTATCTTTATCAAAAAACATATCGATATCCAAATCTCTCATAAAGCAGGATGGACATCTATAATTTAGTCTGCCTTTTCCAGATTGAGCCATGTTGAAAATACCTCCTTGTCACCCATTGTCTTTTTGTATCCTAATGTAAACATTGGAGAGAATGCATAACCCTCTCTGATGTATCCTTCTGCATCATCAGCAGTTGTTAAAGATACTTTTGTTTCAATTGCAGGAATCACTGCGGATACTGCTTTTGCACCGTCGATAGAAGCTTCACGACACTTATATTCGTATTTGATTTCTTCTTTCTTACCGGCACCTTCACATGTTAATGTGATGCATGTCATATCTTCCGGATATTCTGTTGTACCGTAACATGCTACCATGTATTCGTTTACCTCAACTTTTGCAGTTGGGTCGCTCATCTCTAAGATGTTTCTCTCGATGCGGATATTTCCTGTTCCTTCTTCAAAGTATTCTTTTGTCTGAAGTTTTATAGTTAATCCTTCGAATTCGATTTCTACAGGGTCTAAAGTAAGTATACGGGTGATTTTGCCGTCTGCTGCTTTTTCTTCTGAGAAATGAGCCTTTGTGCGGCATAAGCATAAATCAACTTCTTCTCCGTTGTAGCAAACCTTTGCACTTCTTACAGTACCTTCACCAGCGTAGTGCGTGAAGTATCCTGCACGATATTTTTCCTGAATTAAGAATGGATAAGATGCATCCTGAACATGTTTTGTTCCGATACCAACTTCCCATTTTAATTTTGCAGCGTATGGACGAAGGTCAACGATTGCTCCACCCTGTTCCATATTTACACAAGCTCTCATAAATGGATCGCAATACCAGAATAACTGCTTGTCAGATCCGTAAAGAATATCTCTCCAAAGTGCACATTCAGGCTCTGTGTAAGATTTTTTCTGACGATAGTAATCAGCGAACTCTGACATTGTCATGTCGTCGAGCTTGCCTTCTTTTTTCAACTGTCCGTAGTAAGCACATCCATCTTCATAGGATTTTAATAATAACTCATACGGTGCTTCCCAGCGTCCCATTTTGTTCATCCAGCCCGGTCCAACGAACATCATATTGTATGCATATCCGTTGTTGTATTTTTCAAGGTCGCGATACTGGTCTACTAAGTTGTAGAAGTATGGCATATCCCATGTTTTCGAATCATAAATCATACCACGAAGTACGTTCTGTGGATGTGTTCCAAAGTTTGAACCGTTTCCATCGTAACATGCAATTAAGTCACGTGATAAATGAGGAATTGCTACGATACCGCTGTCTTCTGCTTCGTTTGCAGCCGGAGCGTGTGTGTTCTGTTTTGACGGAATCCATGGTGCCCATGGGCCTCCATCGAATAATGTATACCATGAGTTGTTACATGTATGGTAAGCCTTTGGACCTTCTTCCCAACATGTTGCAACTGCGCATTTCACCATTGGATATTTTTCTTTGATATAGTTTGTTAATTCTGCATCCATATAGTATGATCCTGTAGATTCCGGATAAAAGCCAAATCTGTCATAGAATTTTTCAAATACATCATTAACAATTTCTTTTTTATCTTCCATAGAGAACATCCAGATACAGAAATCTTTTGTTTTGTATTTCTCACGGAATTCATTACATGGAAGTCCGAGTAATGATAAAGCGATTTCATCGCCGTATTTCTCATGATGCTCTTTTGCCAATGCAACTGCTTCATCATTAAAAAGTGAAGCATATGTCATCTGAATCGTTGTTTTTAATCCATTTTTATGAGCACATTCCTGCTGTGTCTTAAAGATATCTAATGACTCTGTTAAAAGAGCTTTTCTTCCGATATCCTCTGTCTTTCCATGTCCGGTTACTTTCTCCGCATATTCCGGAACCATTTCCGGACGATGGATAAGGTTCAATACAAATTTATCCATTTTTTCTCTCCTCAAATATTTTTATTACATAGGCACCTGCCGTAGCTTTCGTATCAGCAGGCACCTATAAGAAACACAATTTAATTTTAAGATTTATCCCTTTACAGACTCAACCTTTAACGTTTTACTGAAACTCCGGTAATTCCGAGGAATTACTTTCTCAACTTTTAACCTTTCACTGAACCTCCGGTAATTCCGAGGAATTACTTTCTTAACCTCTAACCTTTCACTGAACCTCCGGTAATTCCTTCAACATAGAACTTCTGCATAATTACGAACAGGATAGAAATTGGAATAGATACCACTACACCACCTGCACAGAAAATTGAGAAGTACTTGTTAATCAGTGACTTATTCAGCATGTTGTAAAGACCAATTGCAATTGTCCAGTCTGCTGAAATACCGGAATTTAAAATCAGTTTTGCAAATACGAAATCACCCCAAGGAACTAAGAAGGAACTGATAACGGTATATACGATAATTGGTTTAGATAATGGAAGAATAATCTTCCAGAAAATTTTTGCTTCGGATGCCCCCTCTAATCTTGCTGCTTCTCTTAAAGAAACAGAAATAGTATCCATAAATCCTTTTGCAATCAGGTAACCAAGGCCTGCACCGGCAGAATATACAATAACCATTCCCACATGGCTGTTGGTAAGTCCTAATGATTTCAGAATGAAGTAGATTGCAATCATGGATAATACACCAGGGAACATATTTAAAATAATACCAAAGCTCATTAAAGCTTTTCTTCCTTTAAATCGCATACAACTCATGGTGTAAGCTACCATCAATACAAAGATGGTAGAAATAATACAGGTAAAAATTGCAATTACTAAAGTATTTTTAAACCATGCTACATACTGTACAACGGAGTCAGGTTCTAAAAACAGTGCCACATAGTTATTCAACGACCATGTTTCCGGGAAAAAGTGTGCAGTATTAATTCCTTTATATCCACTGAAGGATGTTACAATCAGCCAGACAATCGGAACTAACCATACTACTGCGAGGAAAAGCAGGACAAGATGTCTTGTAACGAATTTTACTGTCTTTTTCATTATTGGAAGTCCTCCTCTCTATCGCCCTTAATTGTTCTTGTAAAGGTAATCAACGTAAATGCCGCACAGATAATAAATACTAAGATACCGATAACAGATGCCATCTTGTAGTTGTAGTATTCATTTGTCAATCTAAACAGCCATGTAACCAACAAGTCAACTTCTTTTGCGTTGGAGTTTGCAAGCATCTGGTCAGATGTAACATATACATCCTGTGTCAGCAGGTAAATTACGTTAAAGTTATTAATATTCTTTACAAAGTCGGTAATTAAGCTAGGTCCTGTTACAAACAGCATATATGGCATTGTAATTTTCACGAAAATCTGGAAATTGCTTGCGCCATCAATTCTTGCACTTTCAATCTGATCTTCCGGAATATTCATTAATACACCGGTCGCAATTAACATCTGATATGGAACACCAACCCAGATATTAATAACAACAATCATGAATTTTGCCCAGTTAGGATCTGTTAAAAATGGTATGTAAGTAAGATGGTCTCCTACAAGTCCGATATTTTTCAGCAAATCCGTTAAACCGATATTAGAACAAATTGTATTTACAATACCTGTATCCGCAAAGAAGTTACGAACCAGAAGTAAGGTTACGAACTGTGGTACTGCAATTGCGATGATAAATAATGTTCTCCAAAGTTTTGGCCATTTTGTTGCTTTGTTATTGATGAATTTCGCAAGTAAAATACCACCAATATAAGTTGTAAAGGTAGCAAACACTGCCCACTCTAATGTCCAGATTAAAATCTTTTTAAAGGAATAACCAAAGGTAATTGTGGTAGAACTTGTAAACATGTTCTTAAAGTTCTTCCAGCCAACCCATGTAAATAATGCACTTGGCGGCATATGCTGCTGATCATAATTTGTAAATGCAATTGCAATCAGTACGAGGATTGGAAGAATGTTCATTAAAACAATACCAATACACGGCAGTGTCATTAATGTAATATGGAATTTTTCATTAAATAATGACTTTACATCTTCACGGAATGTGTTAATGTGTTCTCCCGCTTTTTTCTGTTCCTGTAGACGATAAACAACTTTTACATTTGCAATATATACCAGAATAAACACAACAATTAAAAATAACGCAATGATTGAATTTAATAAAATCAGGAATGAGTTATCATAATCGTTGACTGTACTAGTCAAGGTTAATGGATCAAATACCTGCTCAAACTGAACAGTACCAAGTGTTCCAAACTTGATGAGATTTGGAATTGCATAAAATACACACATAATTCCAAATACAATCTCTAATGCAATCATTATGAGACCATTTATGATCTGTTTTCTTGCAAAATAACCAGCTCCCATAATGAGAAGTGATAATTTTACCCAGATGTCGCCTTTTGCTACGGCAACACCAAATTCTTTAAAATAATTCCCAATGGAATGAATCAATTTTTTCATATGGAACTCCTCTCAGAGTTATTCTTTCAAAAATGTTTCCGTTTTCTTGTATCTCGTTCTAAAAACCCTTAAAAATGCTCTTTTTTCTACTCTTTTAGGGTAAAAAATACCCCACATACCCGTAGGCACGTGGGGTATACTTAAAATCACTTAGATATTTATTTATCCAAGAATTATTCTACTGGAGCTGTGATACCTTCAACTGTTGTATCTAATAATGTCTGAAGGTCTGTTCCATCAGGGTTACCAGATGCTAAAATCTGTCCTAATGTTTCAGCCGGTGTCCAGAAGTTACCACCTACACGCTGTGGTGTTGCATATTCAGCCTGTGCAGCTAATGCAGCGATTGCCGGGTTTTCCTGAACTGCAGTACTAGAAGCTGCTGTAATGTTAGCTGGTCCAAGACCTCTAGCTTCGAATCTTGCTGTCTGAGATTCAGCGTTTGTTAAGTACTCAGCAAGTAACATAGCCCAACCTACGTTCTGAGAATATGGGCTGACACCTACTAATTTGTATCCTGAGTAAGAAGACATCTGGCAAGCTGTACCTGCTACATCAAAGGTAGGAAGTTTAGCAGCTGCATAGTTCTCGCCCCATGCTGTAGCAGCTGTTTCTGCTCTCCATGTTCCGTTAACTGCTGCACAAACAGTTCCTTCAGCGATTGCTGTAGCCTGTTCTTCATCACCTAAGTCAACGAATACACCTGTTGCAAATAAATCCATGATAGCCTGAGCAACATCTGTTGCGCCTTCGCCATTCCATGCACATGAATTTGTCTGTCTGTCATCGTTTAATGTTAAATCGTAACCAGCACCCTGGAAGAATGAGTAGAGATACCATCCGTTAGATACGTCCATTGCAATCTTCTTGCCAGCTGCATCTGCAACTTCAATCATTTTCTCTAATGACTGAACATCTTCTGCTGTAAATACAGATGCATCATAGAACATGAAGTATCCGTTATCAGCTGTCATTGGGTATGCATATAATGTTCCATCAACTGTTGCTGCTTCTACAGAACCTGCAACGTTCTCACTTGCAACATCGTATGTATATGTAGCTGCTACTGCCTGAAGAGCACCTGCTGCTACTAATTCGTTAATCTGGTCATCAGCAAAAGCGAAAACATCCGGTGAAGCTTCTACGTCAGCTAAGATTGTATCTTTTGCTGTAGATTCAGATTCAGAACCTAACTGAATATCAAATGTTACTTCCGGATATTGAGCCTTAAAGTTTTCAAGCAACTCAGCTGTTAATGTCTGATCTTCTTCGGAAGCTGCTACTCTAAGTGTAACTGTTCCTTCTGTAGCTGCAATTAAGTTTGCTACTGCATCAGCATTACCTGTTGCTGCATCATCTGCTGCATCATCTGCCGGCTCATCAGCCTGTGTGTCTGCTACTGCATCATTACCTGCTGCCTGTGTATCTGCTGGAGCATCTGCTCCTGCGTCACTTTTGTCGCCACAACCTGCAACCATTGTTGCAACCATGCTTGCACATAATAATGCACTTAATAATTTTTTCTTCATTTGAAAAATCCTCCCTCTCTTTTTTGAAGACATTCTTTGTTGGAGTACCATATGCGCGAGTGTGCTCTCCTGCGCACATTGCGCAATCGGTTGTCCTCGTAGTTATAGTATAGTACAGTAGCTCTTTTGTGTCAATGTGTATAATTTATAATAAATTTTTTTCTTTTTTAGTAGAAGTGCACAACAACTTTGTTAATTTTTTACCAAAAAAAATTTCATTTTCAACCTTTGTGCAACCGATAAACCTAGCAAAATCACGCATTTACATCCAATATGTTCGAATTTGCGCCACATAATTTGCGCACTTTTCTTCCCGCAAATACAATCCTTTTATTTTTTCTTGTGAAAATGTAGAACAAAGCGTCGCCGCGCGACGCTTCCGAAAACGCTTCGCGTTTTCACCTGACGCACACCACGTATGAGCACTTTCTTATAACAGAACAAAGCGTCGCCGCGCGACGCTTCCGAAAACGCTTCGCGTTTTCATCCGATATACACCACGTACTAGCAATTTCCTATTACGTAAATAAAGTGCGTAAGTTATTACCGGTAACTTACGCACTTTATATTATACTCTCATTGGTTTAGCTGTTTCGCTTTATCATTTATCTCTGCCATCACTTTTGCAATTTCCTCCACGACCAATGCATTCCGTTCACTCTCTGTAAGTGTCTCATTCGCACGAGCCGATACCTCTTGTGTAACAGCAGATACATTGTTAACATTTCTAACAATGCCTTCGTTCGATTTTGCAAGTTCACTGATTACATTCTCTAAATCAGCACTCACTTCATAGATATTACTTGAGCAGGCTTCAATTTTCTCAAAGTTAAGAGCTGTTGTTTCTGCCGCCTGATTCTGTTCTTTATTGCTTTCCATAAGCTGATTGATTGCATTAAACACTTCGTCAATAGACAGCGTAATACCCTCAATCAATTTTGTAATACTAATTGTTGCATCACTTGTTTGATTGGCAAGGCTCGAAATTTCCCCGGCAACTACTGCAAATCCTTTCCCCGCTTCACCTGCTCTTGCAGCTTCAATAGATGCATTCAAACTTAACAAACTGGTCTGTCTGGTAACGGAATTAATCATTTCCAAGATAGAATTCATTTTTTCCGTATTTTCCGCTAATTCATTCATCTTAGAGGCAACCATTGAACTTGCATTTTCAGACTGATTAACATAGAAAAGCAAATGCTCAATATTCTCTTTTCCAACAAGGACAGTATCCTCTGTTTGTCCTACATTCTTTGCAATATTTCTTGATACCTCTTTCGCTTTATTTACCTGCTCCACGATTCCTTCTGTCTGTATCAACTGATCCTGCATTGATTCTGCCGTCTGGTTCGCACCAACCGAAACATCATTCATGGAATCTCTTGTTGTATCAACAGACTGTTCTAAACGCTCCATTCTTACAGAAACAGATTCAATATCTTTTGAAATTCCTTTTGACAACTCTAAAGTATTGGAAAGCAATGATTCTGATTTTTCCTTTTCTTCATTTAATTCTGCGATTCTCTGGGTATTTACCTGACCTATTACTCTGGTTGCAAGTCCCGAGAAAAATGCAGCTAGTCCGACTGATAAAACTTGAATCTCCACCATTGCCAAATCAGCCGGCGTAAGTGAACCATTAGTAAAACCAATAACCACCGACACGATATTGGCACTAACTGCTATCCCTCCTGTAATGTAACATAAATTCACATCTCCATACGGAATAATCATAAAAAACACCAAAAACACGTATACAAACGTGGTCGGAACCGCTGCCGTCAATAATACAAAAGCATAGAGAGCAGAAAAACCAATACTTAAAACATACTTAATCCTAGTTGTTGTTTTGTCTTTCATGTACAGCATTAAATATACGCTATACGGAGCAAGATTTAGTATTGCAAACACCAATGTGTATCCTAATGTTCTACTTCCTTTCACAAATTCTAAAGCATATGCGATAAGCAATATAAATGTAAACACGGTATACGATAATAATACCGTAAAGTTTATCCTATGTGTTTCCTGCATTTTCTTTTGTTTCATAATACCCGCCCCTTATTTGTTTAATACTAACTTATAGAATATTCCGAATAATTACAACAATTCTACCATATTCTCAAAATATTCGCAACTTTTTTCAACAGACGCTTGACATTATGGTTACATTTTTAAATGATTCGTTCTATTTCTTTTCTCATTCTATTTTGTAGACTCCTTAAGTACAACCTCATAAGGAAGCAGCGTACGTTCTTTCACTTCCTGTCCTTCAATCAAATCCAGAAGTGTCCGGCATGCCACCATTCCAAGCTCCTTTGAATCAAAGGATAATGATGTAATCGAGGGCACACTATTCTCCAGTACTGAACTGTTGTAGAATGAAGCAACGCGGATATCATCCGGTACATTTACCTGCATTTCACGCAACTTCTTCAAAACCCGACTGCAGATTGCATCATCCATACATAAAATACAGTCCGCTTTCTGCTCAAGAATCTCTTCTACCTTTTTATCAATCATAATATTATTTTCAATGTTTAAAAAAATAAGGCCTGCGTCAAACTCCTGTCCCATCTTTTCGTAAGCCTCTCTAAAACCGCGAAGACGGCTCTGCGTAACCATGTGCTCTTCATTTCCACCAATTAAAGCAATTTTTTTCATCTGCTTCATTAAAGCAATGGATGTCAACTCCTTACAGGCACTTTTATGATTATGGTCAATCTGTATAATATTCTTATATCTGGTACTGCCTATGGTAACAAAGGGAACTGATTTAGTCTGTAAAAATTCAATCTGAGAATCTTCTATAAATGTTCTCATCAAAATTACTCCATCTACCTTACGATTGGAAATGATGCGTTCTAAAGAAGATATGTCCGTATTTCTGCAAATAGAAAGTAAAATATCATATTCCATAATTCCAGCAATTTCCTGAATCCCAAAAAGGCATTCCTGAAAAAAGGTTAAATCTATAATATCATAATCCCCCGGCATTACCACGCAAAGATTATAGGTTTTTGACTGCGCAAGACTTTTTGCAATGACATTCGGCTTATAATCATGCTCTTCAATATATGCTAGTACACGCTCTCTTGTCTCTTTTCCAATTCTTCCCTTTCCTGAAATCGCTCTGGAAACTGTGGTTCTGGATACTCCAAGTGCCTCTGCCACATCTGCAATTGTAATATTTTTATTCTCTGTACGGTTCATAACTATCCTGATCCCCCCGATAGTTTCTTCTATATTTTTTCTATAATTTATAGATAGCATTATTGCACCATGTTGCGCAACACCTACTATTATTATACGAAATCCCAAAAAAATCAATGCTTATTTTATTTCAATTCTTCTAAGAAAAGAATCTCCTATTTTCAAGGTTTTCTCTGTTTACATCGGAAATAATGGATGTTATAATAATATTGCGCAAGCGGTTGCTCATTTTGCCACAAAAAAGCATTCCGCCTGCGAGATTATACGTGCATATACACGTATCCAAGTAACCAAACGAACCTACGCTGCCACAGCGTAATATCACAAAAGAAACACCCTGGGAGGTTTTTATGAAAACAGAACACTTATTATTTGGAGCTGCCTACTATTCCGAATATCTTCCATATGATCGTGTGGAAAAAGACATGGAAATGATGGAAGCTGCCGGAATGAACACAATCCGCATCGCAGAATCCACCTGGAGCACCTTAGAGCCACAGGAAGGCGTTTTTGATTTTACCCATATTGACAAAATGCTAGAAGCTGCCGGTCGTCACAATATTTCCGTTATCATCGGCACTCCTACTTATGCGATTCCAACCTGGCTTGTCAAAAAATTTCCTGACATCATTGCCATCACCCATGGCGGACCGGGAATCTACGGTCACAGACAAAATATGGATATTACCCATCCGGAATATTTAAAATATTCTGAACGTATCATTCGTAAATTAATGGAACATGTAAAGGATATTCCACATGTGATTGGCTATCAGCTGGATAATGAAACAAAAAGCTACGACACAGCCGGTCCCCGCGTGCAGGAAATGTTTGTGGAGTATTTAAAAGAAAAGTATCCTGATATTAACGAATTTAATCATGAATTCGGTCTTGATTATTGGAGCAACCGGGTAAACGACTGGTCCGATTTTCCAGACGTCCGGGGTACTATTAACCAAAGTCTTGCCGGGGAATTTAAAAAATACCAGCGTCTTCTTGTCACACGCTTTTTAGGATGGCAGGCAGACATTGTAAAAGAATATGCCCGCCCCGACCAGTTTATTACACAAAACTTTGACTATGCCTGGATTAATCATTCCTTTGGTTATCAACCTGAAGTGGATCAGTATGATGCAGTAAAACCTTTATCGGTTGCCGGATGTGACATTTACCATCCATCCCAGGACAAGTTAACCGGAGCAGAAATTACTTTCTGTGGAAATATTGCAAGAAGTTTAAAAGAGGACAATTATCTCGTCTTAGAAACACAGGCACAGGGAAATATCGAATGGCTTCCTTATCCGGGACAGCTTCGTCTTCAGGCCTACAGCCATATTGCAAATGGATCTAACAGCGTGATGTATTGGCACTGGCACTCCATTCACAATGCTATTGAAAGCTACTGGAAGGGTGTACTTTCCCATGATTTTTCTGAAAACAAAACATATCGCGAAGCAAAATGCATTGGAAATGAATGGATAAAAATCGGTGCTCACATTATGAACCTGCAAAAGAAAAACAAAATTGCATTGATGTTAGACAACAGTTCCCAGACCGGATTAAGACAATTTCCATTTCCTAGTGTAGGTGAGCAAAGCTACAACACTGTTGCCCGCTGGTTTGGAGATGCACTTTATCGCATGAATATTGAATATGACATGGTTTCTTCAGACAAACAGGATTTTTCGGGATATGAGTGTCTTGTTGTTCCTGCACTCTACAGCGCTTCCGAAGAACTTTTAACAGCTTTATCTGAGTATGTAAAAGCAGGTGGTCACTTAATTACCACATTCCGCAGCGGTTTTTCGGACAAGCAGTTAAAGATTTACTCCGACGTGCAGCCACATATTCTGCACGAATGTCTCGGACTTCATTATGACCAGTTTACTTATCCTGACAATGTAAGAATTAAGCTTACAGATGTTTCTAACAATGGGGATACCTCCGGCAGCACAGTCTCTTTTGCCGGTGCAGCCTCCCCTGTTTTTGAAGGAACTGCAAAGCACTGGATGGATATGACAGTCTGTGACACCGCAGAATCGCTGGTAAATTATACACACCCTGCATGGGGAAAATATTCTGCTGTTGCAAAAAATAACTTTGGCAATGGTTCTACCTTGTATTTTTCTACCATGTTTGAGGATGAACTTTTAGACACGCTTCTTCGCGATTACTTAACTGAAATTCCGTCCATCGGAAAAATGCTTAAGGAAAATACAACAACATTCCCTGTTATTGTAAAGCGTGGCATCAATGATTTTGGAAAAGAAGTAATTTTTTATTTCAATTATTCCGGAAAAGAAGAGATTGTTTCCCACACCGCTTTTGACGGAATCAACTTACTCACAAATGAAAAAGTTCCCGCAGGCACTACACTTACGTTAGCACCATGGGGAACTCAGATTCTTGAATCCTGCTAAACACCGGGAGTTTCAGTTTCTCCAACCGGAGGCGCTGCCTGTACCTTTAACTGGGCAAGCAGCGTCTCTGCGTTTACTAATACATCATAATTTGTTACATAAACACGGGTATTGGCATCTAATGCTTCGTACATTACCCTTGCATTCATAATTGCGGCTTCACTTCCTAATGACACTTCACCAATCGCATTAATCGCATTCACAACTTTATTTGCCGAGTTTTGCATCACAGCGGTACTTTGGGATCCCGGCAAATGATATACCAAAACAGGCCACCCCTGTTCAATCGTCTCATAAATTGTTTTCGCTGCTGACAGAGGTAAATTAATGCAGCCATGGGAACCATTTGTCAGATAAATATCTCCACCAAATGCTTTTCTTGAAGTCAAATCGTGCATTCCTATATCTCCATTAAACGGCATCCAGTAATTTACCGGAGTTGCATAATCCGGTCCCCGCAAAACGGCATCTTTTGTTTTATAAGTAACAGCAAATGCCCCGGTAGGTGTCGCATGATTTTTTGCTACGCAGCCGGACACAAAGTCTGATTCCACTACAAGCTCACCATTCTTATAAACAAATAAGTGTTGCGTGGTCAGATTAATTTCCACATAGGAATCTCCATAATCATTTTCTCCATGACTATTTGCCCGAAGAGAATACACAGGTTCTCTTGTCACATCTTCTCCTGCTTCAATATCTATAAGCAACTGTGCAGTTTCTTCTGCCGAATTAATCCACCAGCCATAATGACCATTCTGAATTGTTACAGTGCTGCCATAAGAGGTTTCCAGTGTTTTGGGATGATATGCCGTATTGTATTTTTTCCCAAGCGCTTTTACATATTCCGCTACAGCATCTTCATTTATCTGCATTTCTAAATTATCATTTACCGATAACCAGTCTGCAATTGTTTCTTTTGTAATCACTTCGGTTGTTTCTTCAAAATCGTAGGTAAATATCATGCAAAGACTTCGGTTCATTTTTTCTAACAATTCCAAAAGCTTTGGATCATCATCTCCAATTTCCGGTGCAACATAACAGTTTGCTTCGTCTAAATCCAGTTCGTCTGCCAATACTAAAACTGCTTCGCCTACCATTCTTTTTAATGTGTTTTTATTAATTACAGTGCCATAATCTGCCGGAACAAGCACATAACTTTCATTTTCGTATTCCCAACCTGCATTTGCCGGTTCCCTCTGTTTTGATTGATCTGTGATAGAAAGCTTTTCCAACTCCTCTTCCAAGGCATCCTCATCAAAAGAGACCACTCTTTTTAATTCTAATTCCCGACCACTAAAAAGATACTTTGCCCAATAAAAACTCTGCTGCTTTTCTAACAAGACTTCCGCTTCGCCACCAAATACCGGTTTTATTTTAATATCTTTTCCGGAAATAATCTCATATGCACCTTCCCGTCCGGTCAATCTAATGGAATAGTTTTCTATTTCACGTTGAATCAGACTTTCCACCTGCCCCGGTGTTTTTCCGCCAACCGCAATTCCATCAATTGTCGTACCAAAGCAGAAATGACTTTGAAAATAAATACTGACTCCCATATAAATAGCTGCAAGGCCGGTCATAATGCCGACTGCCGCCAAACCTGCCTTTTTCATACAAATGTCCTCTCATCTGTTTTATCTTATGCAATGCATTCCGATTCTGTAACAGTAAAACTGCTATACTAGTATATTTATAGTTCTAATTACCCACAAATGCACATATTCTATTATATGTCTCTCCTCCCCTTTGTCAACAAATTCTCAAAAACATAATATTTCCTTAAAATTTGCACAATCTTTCTTAAAAAAAAGCAAAGATAATTGTTTCTTAAAATGCTCTGTGCTATAATCGCAAAGGTAAGCAAAAAACAGGAGGATAAAGCTTATGAAACTTAAGACAAAAAATGCTATTACCGCTTTTTTAGAAAAAAACAAGCATGCGCTTTTAATGTTATATTGGCTGATGTATTTACCATGGTTTGCACATTTGGAAAAAACCGTTACAACGCATTTCCATGTGATTCATGTGGTGCTTGATGATTATATTCCATTTTGTGAATATTTTATCATTCCATATTTCCTTTGGTTTGCCTATGTTGCATGGGGAATTGTTTATTTCTATTTAAAGAACAAGGATGAGTATTTCAAATTATGCACCGTTCTTTTTACAGGAATGACAATCTTTTTAATTATTTCCGCAGTTTATCCAAACGGACATTATTTACGCCCTATTTCGTTTGAACGGGACAATATTTTTACGGAAATGGTGAGATGGCTCTACTCAACTGATACGTCCACAAACCTTTTCCCAAGTATTCATGTTTATAACTCAATTGCTATCAGTATGGCCGTACTTCATGCAGACAACTTCAAAAAGAATTATCCGGTCCGCATCATTACTACCGTCCTTACCATAAGCATTGTTTTAGCTACCATGTTTTTAAAACAGCACTCCGTATTTGACGTCGTTACAGGTATTCTACTTGCTGCTTTCATGTATTCCATAGTTTATGGCAACATGTTTGCAAACGCACCTGCCCACAAATACGAGCGCAAGGTTCGCCAGCTTTCCTAATTACATAAAAAAGCGTCGCCGCGCGACGCTTCAAAAAACGCTTCGCGTTTTCCTCTGACATACACCATGTACGAGCACTTTCTTATAACATAAAAAACAGGAACTATCGTAAAATTTATTTGCGGTATGTTCCTTTTTTGTTGGCATAATTTCGGTTATTAGAAGTTATGTCATTCGCATCGATTCTTTCGACAATTCATTGTTTGATGAACGTGTCAAAAATCTTGAAATTCTAATGCTCATTCCGATGAAATCGTTATTTTTTATGTCCGCCCAAGGTCTTTACAGGCAAGCAAGGAGTCTTCGCATGGTGACGGAAATCTTGTTTCTCAGGTTTCTTAGTACATCTTGCAGGCTCGCTTTGGTAAAACGGAATCTGGTGGACGCAGGAGAACATTACGTGACAATAGACAGTACTGTAACGCCCTCCTTTGCGGTAGCCAGATTCCTATATCGACTTTGCCAAAGCGCACCTGCTAGATGTACTTGAAAGCTGATCGATTTCTGTGAGCCAGATAGCTGCGCTGGCATCAGATGGCATTCGCAAATCTCCTCGTGGAGAAACTGCAACACTTCCCACCTTTGGTCCGTCCGGAAGACAGGATCGTTTAAACTGCTGATTGAAAAATCTGCGATAAAATGTTTTTAACCATTTTAAAATTGTTTCATTATCGTAGGTGTCTACAAAAGCAATTTTTGCAAGACGATAAACCTTTTCTGGTGCATAGCCCTGACGAAGCATATTATATAAGAAGAAATCGTGTAACTCGTATGGTCCCACAAGGTCTTCTGTCTTCTGGGAAATCTTTCCGTCCTCCGGCGGTAAAAGTTCCGGTGAAACCGGAGTATCAAGAATATCAAGCAATACTGTCTCTAAGCCTGTATCTTTACAGGTATCCGCATAATAACGTACCAGATGGCGCACTAATGTTTTTGGAATCGATGCGTTTACTGCATACATAGACATGTGGTCTCCGTTATAAGTGGCCCAGCCTAATGCAAGCTCTGATAAATCTCCTGTTCCAATTACCATACCGCCTGCCTTATTTGCAATATCCATAAGAATCTGTGTACGCTCTCTCGCCTGGCTGTTTTCATAGGTTACATCATGAATGGATGCATCATGTCCAATATCGCGGAAATGTACATTCACAGCCTCTTTGATACTGATTTCCATAAAGTCTGCATTCAGATGCTTAATTAACTTTACAGCATTGTCATAGGTGCGGTCAGTTGTTCCAAAGCCCGGCATTGTGACTGCTTTGATATTTTTATGATCCATTCCAAGCATATCAAATGCTTTTACTATAACCAGAAGTGCCAATGTGGAATCTAATCCACCGGAAATTCCAATTACAGCCGTCTTGCAGCGTGTATGGACCAAACGCTTTTTCAATCCCATTGCCTGAATCGTAAGAATTTCTTCACAGCGTTTTTCGCGTTCAGATAAATTTGCAGGAACAAATGGCATCGGATTGATATATCTTGTCAATTCTGTTTCTACGCGTTTTAAAGAAAAAGCTATCTCTGTATAACAATCGTTTCTTGCTTCAAAGGTCGTCATTCTCCGGCGTTCTGTATTAATTCTTTGCAAATCAAGTTCTGAATAAATCGTTTTATTTGAAAACAGCTCTGCCTTTGCAAGCATATGTCCATTTTCTGCAATCATATTATGACCGGAATATACCACATCCTGTGTGGATTCTCCTTCGCCTGCACTGGCATAAATATAACCGCACAAAATGCGCGCAGACTGTCCACGAACTAATTCTTCCCTATACTGCTCTTTTCCTGTAATCTCGTCCGAAGCAGACAAATTCACAATAAGATTTGCACCATTTAATGCATGGCGAATACTTGGTGGTTCCGGTGTCCACAAATCCTCGCAGATTTCCACTGCAATTTTTAATTCCGGGATGCTGTCACAGCAAAATAAAAGCTTTGTTCCCATTGGTACTGTTACATCCGGCGTAAGCTTTACCTGAACAATTTCCGACATTCCTCTTGTAAAATGTCTTGCTTCATAAAATTCATTGTAATTTGGCAGATAGGTTTTTGGAACAAGTCCTAAAATATCGCCTTTACAGATGGCAGCCGCCACATTATAAAGCTTGCCATTATATTCTAATGGAAGTCCCACAAATACGATACAATCTAAATCTGCAGTAAATCCTGCAATTTTTAAAAGTGCCTCTTTTGCCTCACGTAGCAGCTTTTCCTGTAAAAATAAATCACCGCAGGTATATCCGGTAATGCAAAGCTCCGGCAATACAATCAACTTTGCTCCATTACGCTCCGCCTCAAAAATACAATCACAAATCACATCTGCATTATAATTCGTATCAGCAACCACTACCTGAGGTGTAACTGCTGCTACTTTCACAAAGCCATGTTTCACTACTTTCTCATCTCCTTTAATTCATCAACAGAAAACTGGTATGCAGTATTACAGAACTGGCATTTTACTTCGATTGCTTCTCCGTCATTGATAATGTCATCTAAATCCTTTTTGCTTAAAGTAGAAATAGCTCTTGATACACGCTCTTTTGAGCAGTCACACTGGAAGGCTGTTGGCATGGTATCCGTAATTTTCAAACCGAAATCGCCTAAAATTGTTTCTAAAATCTGCTCCGGTGTTTTTCCTTCTTCTAACATTTCTGTTACGGATGCAATTTCAGAAATACGTTTTTCTAATTTTTCGATTACATCCTCCGGTGTAAACGGCATTAACTGGATAATAAATCCACCTGCCTGCTTTACAGAACAGTCTTTATCCACCAGCACACCCAAACCTACTGCTGAAGGCACCTGCTCTGAGGTTGCAAAATAATAGGTTAAATCCTCCGCAATTTCTCCTGTCTGCAATGCAATCTGTCCCACATATGGCTCTTTTAAACCCATGTCCTTGATAACGCTCATAACACCAAGTCCAAGTGCTCCGCCGACATCAAGTTTTCCCATTGCATTTAATGGCAAATCTACCTCAGCCGCCATTGGAAAGCCTTTGACATGACCTTTGGAATCTGCTGTAACGGTAAGTCCTTTTGCCGGACCACTGCACTGAATCTGGACTGTTAAAAGGTCTTTTTCCCCTTTCATCATCACACCCATCATTGCTGCACCTGATAATAAACGTCCTAATGCCGCTGTGATAACAGGGGTCGTCTTGTGGTCGCATCTTGCTTCCTCTACCATATTTCTTGAAGTGATGGCAAAAGCGCGGATAGAACTGTCCGCTGCAGTTGCTCTTACAATATAATCGTTCATGTTATTTCTCCTTTATTCTATCATTTCTATCTATATGAGAATTGATTTCTTTTTCCAACATCTTTTCCGGTGCTTGTGCAGATTTCCTCTGTTCACTGCTTTCCATGCTCTCTTGCAATCACGTAAATACGCTCACTATCCTCTTTTACCGGTTCTTTGGAAAAAGCATCATACGCTGCCACAAATTCCATTCCAGCCTGCATAAGCAGTTTTTTCACGGTAGCAAGCTCATATGCCCTCTGATAATGAGTCTCCTCGTATTTGCGGTATAAATCATTTTCCTCCCGGATAAAAAGTGTCAGGTCATACTCATTTATCTGTTCTTCTTCATCAAAATAATTATCCCAGATAAAGCTTCCTTCTTCCCGATTTTCACTAATGGTCGTCTCACCTAAAAGCTCTTTGTATTTATATAGCGTGTTCAAATCAAAAATAAAAATTCCCTGTGGGTCAAGATAATTATTTACAAGCTTAAAAACCTGAAGCAGTTCTTTCTCTTCTAAGATATAATTCATGGAATCGCAGATACTTACCACAGCCCGCACCGTTCCATAAAGCTCAAACTCCCGCATATCCTGAAGAAGATATAAAATCGTACTATCCTCTTCCTCAAACTGCTTTTCTCTGGCAATTTCTAACATATCTTCAGAATTATCCACTCCAATCATGTCGTAGCCTGCCGTTTTAAGCAGTCTTGTCATCTTTCCGGTTCCGCATCCAAGCTCTAACAAAAGCCCTTCTTTTATTCCATATTCTTTTAACAGCTTAATCAGATAGCCGCTCCATTCTTCATAAGGCACATTGTCCATGAAAAGGTCATAGACCTGCGCAAAACTGCTGTATGCTTCCAATGTTATCTCCTATTTTTTATTCTTTTATTACCTATGTTATACTACCAACTTTCCTTTCGAAAAGCAAGTTTTCACAGCTTAATTTCTAAAAACAGTCTTTCTTCTTTCAGCGAAATTTCTCTTAAAAAAATCTTCATCAAAACTTAAACAAATCAACTGGAAGTATAAAAACATAAAATACCTCTTTCCTATATAATAAAAAAGCGTCGCCGCGCGACGCTTCAAAAAAACGCTTCGCGTTTTCACCTGGCGTACACCACGTATGAGCACTTTCTTATAACATAAAAAAGCGTCGCCGCGCGACGCTTCAAAAAACGCTTCGCGTTTTCACCTGGCGTACACCACGTATGAGCACTTTCTTATAACATAAAAAAGCGTCGCCGCGCGGTCACGCAGTGACATCTACAATTTGCGCGTTATGCGCATCCTCGCGGAGCGTTTTTCACTTTATGAAAAGAACTTTCACACATTAGCGTAACAAGGTTTTTCCATAAAGTAAAAACAGAATTTTGAAAGGCGGTTTTATTTTACAATGTCAACACAAAGGAATGAATTACAGTTTATCCCTGTAAAAAGAAACGATTACTACACCCAAAAGAACAATACTGGTTTGCAAAAGAACACAAGACAGCATCAACGAAAAATATTAGCAGAGAAGAAAAAAAGGCAACGCCAAAAGAAACTGCGTCTTTTATTTACCACAGGGGTATGTACAGTCCTATTTTTCGGACTCTGCTATATAACAAACTGGTTTACAGAAATTCCATTTCTGAGTCAGAGCGCAAAGCTGGAGCACCTAAAGGCTCAGGGGGATTGCCCGGATGATTTGCTGGAGTTATTAGAAAAAAATGAGGAAACCTACGATTTTGTAAAAAATTATTCAGAACGTGAAAAGTACATAGGAAAATCCATTGACTTATCCAAAGATTGCAAGGAAGGAAATGTTCCGCTCCTTATGCAGTGGGACAAGCGTTGGGGCTATGATTTGTATGGAGATAGTATGATAGCACTTTCCGGCTGCGGACCAACCTGTATGACAATGGCATATTTATATTTTACAGGTGATACCGCCATGAATCCAAGAAAAATGGCAGAATATGCACAAGAATCCGGCTATCATTCACAAGAAGGGACAAGCTGGCTCTTTTGGACGGAGGGCGCATCTAAGCTTGGACTTTATGGAACAGAGCTTTCTTTAGATGAAAATGTTATGAAATCTGTTTTAGATAACAATGGTTTGATTGTATGCAGTATGTCTCCCGGCGACTTTACCGACGGCGGACACTATATTCTGGTATGTGGATATGACGAAAACGGATTTTTCGTAAATGACCCGAACAGAAAAAGCAACAGTGACAAACAATGGGATTTTGACACTTTGCAAAAACAGATGAAGAATTTGTGGTCATTAGAAGCTCATTAACTCTGCGAAAATCAGATTTTCAAAACTTAACGACACAGTAGCTTGATTATTTTTTTTACAACCTTTATACTAATTTATATTACAGACACTTAGCTGCTCAATATTAGCTACAGGTCAATCATTTTAGTATGACATTTCACATGAGGTTTTTATGCTTGAAAACTACGAACATTATATTACCAAAAATATTAAAGCTTATTATAAACGGCGGCTTTTCGCTCCGATTTTTTACCTGATATTGGTTATCATACTCTGGTATGTTTTTTCCTTGTCCGATTTATTATCGCCTGACCTTCTTTCCACAGACTCCACTTTGGCTGAGGCTTATCAGAACGATCAGGATAACGTTCAGACAATGCTTTCTGATTTAAAATTTACAGGTTACACCCAGACAAATTTTAACCGGACAACCGGATACTATTATTATACAATGCGTAACGAAGAATGTATTATTGTACTGCTCTCTCCAACCACCTGTGAGCAGGGACTTCCTTCCATTGATACCACATTAATTACCGGAAAGATTGTAAAAGGTTCTCCATCCTTTGATCTGCTGCTTACCAATCTTTCTACAGATTTAAATTGGACAGAAACCGGCATCCAAAGTAAGGTTTCCAACTATTATCTCAGCGAGCCTGATTACAACAAACCATTAAATATCTTCCTATATGCAGTTATTTTTCTTACCGGAGGCTATGCTGCACTCAACATTATCATGCTTGTACTTTTTATTTGTTTTCCGGTTCTCTCACCGCCTTGTCAGGATCTTGCTTTATTTGGCAATCCGAAAAAGCTGTTAGCACAGGCGGAAGAAGAACTTGCCACACTGCCGCAGTTGGCAACAGAGGACATGTTTATTACAGAACACTTTTTCATTGAAACATCCGTTTATGGAAATGCCATCGTACCAATTGATGAAATTATCTGGATTTATAAATATTCTACACTGCATAAATTCTTTTGGTATCATTTCAGCATTTCCTATACACTGCATATCAGTGCCAACAAACATTTGTACATCCAGTGTCCGAAAAATATAAAATCTGACATCGACGGTATTATCGACTACCTTGCAGAAGCCAACCATGACATTCTCGTAGGCTTCAACGAACAGAACCGTTTAAAAGTGGAGGAAATTCAGGGCACCCCTATGAACTTGAAAAAATTTATTCTCTTCCTTCAAAAGAGAATCTAAAGAAAAAGGTGCTGTTGCAAAAACATGATTCGATAAGTATATCGTGTCATAATTGGCATTATCAGAATATTAGAGCATTCGCATTTATTCTTTTGCAAAG